>OGTD01000191.1_pt1 | contig 29245 bp, 29 predicted proteins | sample 1574421 | NCBI WGS metagenome assembly OGTD01 (sample SAMN03295820, study PRJEB24534) | human gut metagenome | isolation source: fecal sample 1 from infant 3 | host: Homo sapiens | place: USA: Pittsburgh, PA | collected 2014-07
ATCCAGTTCTCCATCATCAAAAATAGCCTTTATATGTTTACTAATATTTTGCTTGGAAGTTTGAAAGAGCTCAGCTAGTTCTTGTTGGGTCAGCCAGACTGTTCCATTATCCAAGTGAAGCTCAATAGCGGACTCTCCGTTATCTGTTCTATAGAGAATCACATCATTTGCCATGGCTCAGTTCCTCTACAATCTTATCTATCTCTGCACGAAAGTGGTCAATCTTGGCGACAGTTTCTGCAATTTCTTTATTGAGCACATCAATATCAATCTTCTCACGTGTATCTTCTTGTTCGACATAGGTTGAGACAGATAAGTTGTAATCTTGCTCTGAACCAATCACATCATTATCAACAAGAGCTGCTTTATAGTCTACACTTTGATAATTAGTGAACAATTCAACAATATGCTCGATATTGCTATCTGTCAAAACATTGTTATTGGTCTCTTTTTTGAATTCTTTACTCGCATCAATAAAGAGTGTTTTATTTTCAAGTTTATTCTTCGCCAAAACTAAAATCGTAGTTGCGATAGAGGTTCCAAAGAAGAGATTATCTGGAAGAGCAATGACTGCTTCAACGAAGTTATTATCTACCAGATACTGACGAATGGTCTTTTCAGCACCCCCACGATAGAAAATGCCTGGGAAACAAACAATGGCTGCCCGACCTTTATTAGACAAGTGGTTAAGACTATGCATGATAAAGGCAAAGTCAGCTTTTGACTTAGGAGCTAGTTTCCCTGCTGGCGCAAAGCGGTCATCATTGATAAGGGTCGGATCTCCGTCTCCCACCCATTTGACAGAATACGGAGGGTTAGAAACAATAGCATCAAAAGGCTTTTCTTCCAGATGCTGAGGGTTTAAAAGCGTGTCTCCTCTCTTTATATTGAAACTATTATAGTTAATATTATGCAAGAACATATTCATGCGAGCTAAGTTGTAGTTGGTCATATTGATTTCTTGACCAAAGAAACCGTCCTCTAGGATATGATCTTCATATTGTTTTTTCATTTGAAGGAGGAGCGACCCCGAACCACATGTTGGGTCATAGACCTTATTAATCTTGTCCTTACCAACCATGACTAGCTGTGCCAGTAATTTAGAAACTGTCTGAGGAGTGAAAAATTCACCACCACTTTTACCAGCATTACTGGCATAGTTTGAAATCAAGAATTCATAGGCATCCCCAAAGGCATCAATGTCATTGTCCTCAAAGTTGCCAAAGTTAATACTATTGATACCGTTAAGAATATCAGAAAGGCGTTTATTTTTTTCTGGGACAGTTCCACCAAGGATGTTGCTTCGTGTATCCAAGTTATCAAACAAGCCCTTGATATCATCTTCCGATTTGAATCCAATCGCTGACTTCTCAATAGATTGGAAAATATTGGCCAATTCTTCGTTTAAATTTTCATTTTGTGAGGCGTTCTTGACCACATTTTCAAATAGTTGACTAGGAAGGATAAAGAATCCCTTAGCCTCAACTGTATCTGGTTTAAAATCTTGCTCAGCTTCTTGGTCACTCAATTCAGCATAACGGAATTCTAAGTCGCCAGCTTCATGCTCAGCACGGTCAAAATAGTCTGCCATATGCTCTGAAATAAATCGATAGAAAAGGATACCTAGGATATACTGCTTAAAATCCCAACCATCTACAGCTCCACGCACATCGTCCGCAATCGCCCAAATTTTACGGTGTAATTCTGCTCTCTGACTAGCTTCTGTATTATGTATTGACATATTCATTCCTTCATTTTCTTACTACTCTCTATTGTACAAAAAACAAATGCTTGTTTCAATTGACAACAAGCATTTTCTTTTTAAATCAACTCTGTTCCTGTCCCATTCTGCTTGATTTTGCCAGCTTTCATCAGACCGCCTAAAGCTTTTTTAAACTGTCCTTTGGAAATGCCAAAGGTAGTCTGTATATCCTCTGGAGACGACTTATCATTCAAAGTCATAAAGCCTCCTTGACTTTCTAGGTATGTCAGAATCATTTGAGCATCATTTTCCAGCATTTCAAAAGAGCGTGGTTTGAGCGAGAGGTTCAAAGTCCTATCCACCTCACGAAAACCAATGACACGCACATCCAATACCTGGCCCAGACGCGGCTCAGCATAACGCTCGCTGGGGTGGATAAAGCCCAGCATATTATTTTCTGGCAGATAGACAAAGGTTCCAGATAACTTCAAACGATAAACAATAGCCGACCAATTTTGATTTTGCATATTATTGTAGGCAGGACGAGCTAAGCGTTGGAAATCCTCCTGATAGGCCAAAAGTCCCCAGATTCGGTCTTTTTTATCAACATCTAGGCGAATATAAAGCCGATCCCCTTTTTTAGGCCAGAGTTCTTTTATTTCTGGCAAAATGTCAAGAGACACTACAATTTGCTTATCTGGAAGTCCTGTGTCAACAAAAACACCTAAGTCCTTGCGAACATCAGTCACTGTTCCCCAGCCAAAAGTCGTCTGGGTCGCTGTTACATCAAGAGTCGTCAAGCGAAGTTTCTGCTTCATGTCGCTGTAGGCAAAGCCCTTGACCGATTCGCCCAACTGATGCTTACCCTCTTCTTTAGCTAAAGCATACGTTTGCCCGTCTTTTTGGACAAAGTAAAAACGATCATTTTCATCGGTTACAAGACCTGTTATAAATGTTGCAAGATTTGTATTCATTTTTTATCTTTCTATCGTTTGAAGTAGATATGAAACATGTCTTCCCACTTCAAAAGAAGAAGCTGGAACAAAAGTGTTCAGCTTCCTTTGTTTATATAGTTATCATTCTAAGACGCAGTAGTTTGGAGAAACTATGTTGACTTTAGTCAATTAGAGTTTCCCATACACAATTAATGGCACTTTAGTGCCTAATCAATCACTGCTGAGTGATCTCTAACTCATTGATCAATCAACTTTTACAGCCCTACTCGACTTTACGGAGATGGGACGACAAAATCAAGTTTCTAGGAAACGACTGATTTCTGTCCCATTCTCTTTGCTTTCTATTTTTTACTACATATAGAGAAAAGCTTACACTTCAATCAATTCTTTTTCCTTGCTGGCAGTCATTTCATCAATATGCTTAACTGCTTCATCTGTCACCTTTTGAATATCTTTTTCAAGTGTTTTCAATTCATCTTCAGTAATTTCTTTTGCTTTTTCTTGCTTTTTAGCTTCATCCATGGCGTCACGGCGGATATTACGAATAGCAATTTTAGCATTTTCGCCGACTTTCTTCACTTCCTTGGCAAGATTACGGCGAGTTTCTTCTGTCAAAGCAGGAATAACCAAACGAATAACTGTACCGTCACTCGCAGGAGTAATACCAAGGTCAGAAGCATTGAGTGCATGCTCAATATCCTTGATAGAAGATTTGTCAAACGGCGTCACCAAAAGGACACGCGCTTCAGGAATCGTGATAGACGCGATTTGATTGAGTGGAGTTTCCACTCCATAATACTCAACTGAAATCCGATCCAAAAGGCTGGCGTTCGCACGACCAGCACGAATGCTGCCAAATTCACGCGCTAAACTTTGGTGTGATTGTGCCATTCTTTCTTTCGCTTTTTCTACAATTGCATTTGCCATAAATTATTCCTCTTCTTTTTCTACATTATTTGAAACGGTTGTTCCGATTTGCTCACCAAAGACAACGCGTTTGATATTACCAGGTTCGTTCATATTAAAGACAACAAGGTCAATGTCATTATCCATTGAAAGAGTTGAAGCTGTTGAATCCATGATACGAAGACCTTTGTTAATCACGTCACGGTGGGTTAATTCATCAAATTTCACCGCAGTCTTATCTTTCTTAGGATCAGCGTTATAAACGCCGTCTACACCATTTTTTGCCATAAGAATCGCATCAGCTTCAATCTCAGCCGCGCGAAGGGCAGCTGTTGTATCTGTTGAGAAGTAGGGAGAACCAACTCCAGCACCGAAAATAACGATACGTCCTTTTTCCAAGTGTCGCAGAGCGCGTCCACGAATATAAGGTTCTGCTACTTGCTGCATAGCAATCGCTGTCTGTACGCGCGTATCCACCCCCACTTGTTGAAGTGAATCTGCCATGACCAAGGCATTCATGACTGTCCCTAACATTCCTGTGTAGTCAGCCTGCACACGATCCATTCCTGCTTCTGCCGCAGGCTCTCCACGCCAGAGATTTCCACCGCCGATAACAAGGGCGATTTCAATACCTAAATCATGTACTTCCTTGATTTCCTCTGCCATTTTTTGAACGGTTGAAATGTTAATTCCGATCCCTTTCTCACCAGCAAGAGCTTCACCTGATAATTTGATTAAAATACGTTTATATTTCGGGGCTACCATTTTTATTCTCCTTATTTTATCTGTACTATTTTACCATATTTTGAGATTTTTATATAGTCAAATTCTGTAAAAAATAAAAATTTCGAGGAAAAGGAGAAGATAGTTTGCCATGCTATTTGAGCAACCAACTATACTGTCGTTCATTTATTATGCAACGAATATTGACACCAGAGGCTTTTATCTCAGATGTTTCGTCTTTTGTTTAATATGTAAAAATCAGAACCTAAGCTAAAAAATCTAATAAAACCTGAGTGAAATCACTCGTTGAAAGCGCAGGAACACCTTCTATCTGATTAGCAAAATCATCTGTCATCTTTTGAAGTGCTAACGCTTTTTCAATCGCTTTTATAATAACTTGCGCAGCTTCGGACCACCCAATGTAATCAAACATCATGCAGGCAGACAACAAGAGTGAACAAGGATTTGCTTTATTTTGATTTGCGATATCAGGAGCCGTTCCATGCGTTGCTTCAAAAATAGCATGACCTGTTTCATAATTGATATTAGCTCCAGGAGCAATACCAATGCCGCCAACTTGAGCAGCCAGAGCATCACTAACATAATCTCCATTCAAATTTGTCAAAGCTACTACTTGAAATTTTTCAGGATTTAATAGAATTTGTTGTAAAAAATTATCTGCAATCACATCTGTCACAATCAATTTCCCAGCTGCTAATTCCTTTGCAAACTCCTTCTCTGCAAGCTCATAGCCCCATTTTCTGAAACCACCTTCTGTAAATTTTTGGATATTCCCTTTATGAACCAGAGTTACGTTTTTTACATTGGCAGATAGAGCATAATGGATCGCTGCACGAATCAACCGTTCACTTCCTTGGCGTGAAATTGGTTTAATGCCAATAGCACTCGTCTTCGGAAAACGAATTTTATCAATTCCCATTTTCTCTTGCAAAAATTGTATCACTTTTTGAGCCTCATCAGACTCACTTTCCCATTCGATTCCTGCATAAATATCTTCGGTATTTTCACGAAAAATTGTCATATTCGTCTTTTCAGGATGTCGTAGTGGGCTAGGAACGCCCGCAAAATACCGTACGGGACGTACACAAGCGTAGAGATCTAGCTCTTGACGCAAGGCAACATTTAAAGAACGAATGCCACCACCAACAGGAGTTGTAAGAGGACCTTTAATCGCAACTAAATGATGCTGAATTGTCGTTAAAGTCTCTTCTGGCAACCATTCTCCTGTCAAACGAAAGGCTTTTTCTCCCGCCAATATCTCTTTCCAAAAAATCTTTCTACTGCTTTTATAAGCTATCTCCACTGCTTTATCCAAGACAAGCTGTGCATTTTCCCAAATGTCATGCCCAATTCCATCACCTTCGATGTAAGGGACAACGGGATTATCAGGAACTAGCAACTGCTTATTCACAAGACGAATTCTTTCTGCCATTTTATCTCCTCCCAATAGGAATATAATGTAAATTTTGAGCGCCAACATAATGAGAGCGAGGTCTAATCAACTTATTATTTTTGCGTTGCTCTTGAATGTGAGCAATCCAGCCAGATACCCGACTCATTGCAAAAATCAATGTATAGATACTACTGTCAATACCTAAAACATGATAAACCGTTGCTGAGTAAAAATCTACATTCGGTATTAAATGCTTGGTGTGCTTCATATAACGTTCGATTTCTTCTGAAATCTGGTACCAAATTTCTTTTTCTGTCCCCTTTGTCAATTCCTCTGCCATTTCTCGCAAATATTTTTCACGAGGATCCTGTGTTTTATAAACACGATGACCAAAGCCCATGATTTTTTCATGTGAGGCTAATTTTCGATCCAAATATGCATTCGTATCGCCCTCTGCTTTAATTTCCTTTAACATGTCAAAGACGCATTCATTGGCTCCTCCATGAAGTGACCCTTTTAAAGCACTGATTGCCGCCGTCACACAAGAATAAATATCGGTTAAAGTGGAAGCACATACCCGCGCTGCAAAAGTTGAAGCATTTAGCTCGTGATCTGCATGAAGAACCAGAGCACGATTGAAAGCTTGAATTTCTAATTCTGTTGGTTCCTGCCCATTTAGCATATATAAAAAGTTCGCCGCAAATCCTAAATCTTTTCTCGGTTCAATCGGAGTTTGTCCCAATCTCAACCTTGTAAATGTTGCAATGATCGTTGGAATCTTAGCCATCAATTGAATACTTTGTTCATAAGTTGCTTCTAGAGACGTCTCTTCGGCATGGATATTATAAACTCCTAAAAGACTAACTGTAGAACGCAATACACTCATTGGATGCAGATGCTTGCGCGATTGGATGAGAATACATTGTTCCACCGCATCACTAATGGCATAATTGGCACGTAAATCGTTCACAAAATGTTTCAATTCAATCTGAGTTGGCAAATGCAAATTCCAAAGTAGGTAAATGACTTCTTCAAAACTTGCATTATTCTCCATCAATTCGGAAATATTATAGCCTGCATAAGAAAGAGTATCATCTATAATCTGACTGATACGAGTCTCACAGGCAATCGTATCTTTTAAACCATTGCTTTGTGTCATTGTTTCACCTCTTGCAATTTCTTTCTAACCACCATTGGTAAAATCCCTCCATTTTCATAATAACGAATATCCGCGTCTGCATCAAAACGAAGACGTGCTTTAAATCGTGTGATTCGATCGCCTTCTTTTGCAATAACCGTTATGACTTGTCCTACCTGTGGCTCTTTCGGCAATTGAATATCAAACGTTTCTTTTCCAGTTAATCCAAGATTTTGAGCATTTTCGCCGTCCAAATATTGAAGGGGAAGAATGCCCATCATGACTAAATTGGAACGATGAATTCTTTCAAAACTTTCAGCTAAAACCACTTTAACACCCAAAAGATTTGCTCCTTTAGCTGCCCAATCACGACTAGAACCCATACCATAATCGCGACCTGCCAAAATAATCGTATCCACTTTTTCTTTCTTATAACACATAGCAGCTTCATAAATCGGTATCAATTCACCCTTATATTTTGTATAACCACCAAGTTTTCCAGCTGCTAGTTCATTTTTTATCCGAATATTGGCAAAGGTGCCTCTCATCATTACTTCATGATTCCCACGACGACTACCATAAGAATTAAAGTCTTGATAGCTTACACCATGTTCCTCTAGATATGATGCTGCTGGACTATTTCTAGCAATATTTCCTGCTGGAGAAATATGATCTGTCGTAATCGTATCTCCAAATTTTGCTAAAACAGCTAGATTTTTCAACGGTTGAATGTTTGTATCATCTTCCAAGCCATCAAAGTAAGGAGGATTTTGTATATAAGTAGAGGCTTGATTCCAGTGATAGATTTTCGACTTTGTTGTTGGAATTTGATTCCATTTTTCACTATCAGTAAAAACATGCTCATACTCTTTTTTAAACAAACTACTGGTAACGTATTTTTGTACATAGTCTGCTACCAAATCATGATTTGGCATAAGATCCATGAAGTAAACAGGTAGTCCATTCCTATCATATCCAAGCGGTTCACTTGTTAAATCAATATTTGTATTCCCAGCTAAAGCATAAGCGACCACCAGTGGCGGACTAGCTAAAAAATTTGCTTTAACCAAAGGATTGATTCGTCCTTCAAAATTCCGATTACCTGATAGGACAGCACTAGCAAGTAAATCCGTATCCGTAATTGCTTTTGCCACTTCTGGTAACAAATTTCCAGAATTGCCAATGCAAGTGGTGCAGCCATATCCAACAACATTAAAACCTAATTTGTCCAGATAGACTTGGAGACCACTCTCCTTCAAATAGGCCGTAACAACCTTACTGCCTGGTGCAAGTGATGTTTTGACTGTCTTTGAAACACGCAATCCTTTTTCCACAGCATGTTTAGCTACTAAGCCTGCCGCCATTAAGACATATGGGTTGGAGGTATTGGTACAACTAGTAATTGCTGCAATAGCGACATGACCCGTTTTAATCTCTTCTTCATAATCATCAAACAATACCGTCGCTGTCTTCCTCAATTCCTCTCTTGGCAAACCAAAACCTCGAACACCAGCTTCTCGGATAAGACTCGCTTGAAATTCTTGCTTAGCATTTGTCAATTCAATTAAATCCTGTGGCCGTTTGGGACCAGAAATACTTGGAACAATGGTGGACAAATCAATCTCAACAATTTTTGAATAAATTGGCTCCACTTTTTCATCATAAAATAGATGATTCTTTTGAGCATAGAGCCTCGTTAACGCAATATGTTCTTCTTTCCGATTTGTTAATCGCATATAACGAAGGGTCTCTTCATCAATAGGAAAGTAACCGCAAGTTGCTCCATATTCTGGCGCCATATTTGAAACTGTTGCGCGGTCTGCCAAACTAAGTGTTGCTAGTCCTTCCCCAAAGTATTCTACAAATTTTCCAACTACATTTTCTTGTCGTAATCGTTGCGTTACTTTTAAAGCTAAGTCAGTTGCCGTTGTAATCTTGGACAATTCCCCAACTAAGCGTACACCAATCACTTCTGGAACTGGAAAATAAGAAGCTTCTCCCAACATAGCAGCCTCTGCTTCAATTCCTCCAACTCCCCAGCCAAGAACCCCTATTCCATTGATCATTGTTGTATGACTGTCTGTTCCAAACATTGAATCTGGATAAAACATGCCGTCTTTTTCAATAACAACATCACTAAGGAATTCAATATTAACTTGGTGAATAATCCCAGTTGCTGGTGGAACTGCACGATAATTATCAAAAGATTGCTCAGCCCATTTCAAAAATTCATACCGCTCATTATTACGTGAAAATTCTTTTGTTATATTTTCTTCCAAAGCAGTCTCACAGCCATAACAATCAACTTGCACACTATGGTCAATGACTAAATCCACAGGAATTTCAGGATTGATAAGTTCTGGATCTCCCCCATTTGTTACAACTGCATCGCGCATACTTGCCAAGTCAACAACAACTGGTACTCCCGTAAAATCCTGTAAAATAACACGACTTGGTTTAAAGGGCACTTCACCTTTTGGTTTAACAGCTTGATAGTGCATCAGATTCTCTATGTGATGTTTTCTTACAACATTACCATCTTCTTTTCGCAAAAGACTTTCTAATAATATGCGAATAGAATAAGGAAGATTGTCTAAGTTTCCACCCATATCTAATGCCGCTTTTTCGAGATCAATATAGCTATATTCTCGCTTATCTTGATATAATATAGATTTGTATCTTACCATGAGAAACCTCCCACTAGGAATAATTATTTTATATTATACAATTTTACGAAAATTCATGCAATAGTTTTTTGAAAAATATGTTATAAAATATAACATAAAAGATTTTTGTTTTAAATATTATTTCCCTGCAAACTTTATTCCAAATATAAAAAGCGATGAATTTCATCACTCCATCGCTATTCGTTTCGTACAAAAGAAAAACTCCATCCGAAGATAGAGCTTTAGATTCTAAATTAAAGTGAGTTAACATCAACCTTAATACCCACACCTTGAGTAGTGGTGATAGTAAGATTTGTCATGTAAGTTCCTTTTACTGTAGCTGGTTTAGCTTTTGCAATCACATCGTGGAATGCTTTGAAGTTTTCAACCAACTTATCAGCATCAAATGAAACTTTACCAATGATAGCTTGTACGTTACCTGCACGATCTGCACGGTAAGTAATTTTACCACCTTTAGACTCTTCAACTGCTTTTGCAACATCCATTGTTACAGTACCAGTTTTAGGGTTTGGCATCAAGTTACGTGGCCCAAGGATACGTCCAAGACGTCCGACAAGTGCCATCATATCAGGTGTAGCAATTACGACATCAAAGTCAAGCCAGCCACCGTTGATTTTTGCAACGAGATCATCTTCACCAACGAAGTCTGCACCAGCAGCTTTTGCTTCTTCTGCTTTTGCACCACGTGCAAAAACAAGCACACGTTGAGTTTTACCAGTTCCGTTTGGAAGAACCATTGCGCCACGGATTTGTTGATCCGCTTTTTTTACATCAATGTTCAAGTTATAAGCAACTTCTACAGTTGCGTCAAATTTTGCAAAGTTTGTTTCTTTTGCAAGTGCTACAGCTTCTTCTACACTGTATGCTTTTGTGCTGTCGATTTTTTCAAGAGCAGCACGAAGTTGTTTGCTTTTTTTAGCCATTTTCTATTCTCCTTGTAAGTGGTTCAATCGATTTTCATCTCCCACGTCCTTCTCGAAATGATGAAGTCTTGCGGGTTTGGGTGTTATTGATTAGTCAACAACAGTGAATCCCATAGAACGAGCAGTACCTTCGATCATACGCATTGCAGACTCAAGGTTTGCAGCGTTCAAATCTGGCATCTTAGTTTCAGCAATTTCTTGTACTTGTGCACGAGTAACTGTTGCAACTTTTGTTTTGTTTGGTGTACCTGATCCTTTTTCAACACCTGCAGCTTTTTTCAAAAGAACAGCAGCTGGTGGTGTCTTTGTTACGAAAGTAAATGATTTGTCTTCATATACTGAGATAACAACTGGGATAATCATACCAGCTTGATCAGCTGTACGAGCGTTGAACTCTTTCGTGAATCCCATGATGTTGATACCGGCTTGACCAAGCGCAGGACCAACTGGTGGAGCTGGAGTAGCTTTACCAGCAGGGATTTGCAATTTTACAAGTTTTTCGACTTTTTTAGCCATCTTTAAATCCTCCTTTGTGGTTTTGGCGGTAATGTAAGATTTTTACCTCCCACAATTATGCTTCTTGCATACCTTTCTATTATACACTAAAACGACTAAATTGCAAGAAAAAATACTAAAAAATTCTCTATCTTTCTCGATTTTTGTGGTAAAATATGTGTATGACATTATTAAAAATCGCATCTATTTTATTTATCTTTTTAACTATTATTTTAACCATTATTATTACTAAATTACTTCGCTTGAAACGATTTGGCTTGAATTTTGCAGATTTGGCTTTTCCACTTTTTGTGTTGGAATTCTATGTCATCTCTGATAGAGCTTTCTACCACAGTTTCTTGCCAGAATTAGCATTAGCCCTTTCTGCCTTAGCAATTGCCATTACTGTCTACTTTCTTCGAGTTAAACGCAGTTTTTACTATCCTAAGTTCTTTAAATTTTTCTGGCGAGCTGGTTTTATTTTGACCTTCTTTCTCTACCTCGCCATGGTGATTGGCTTATTTTTAACAAAATAATAAAAAATATCGGACAGACTCATCTGCTTCCGATATTTTTATATTTAATATTTTGTTGAGAACTTATCAAATAGAGCAAATAACTTATTTGTTATGAATTGGAACAGTCTCATGAGTGATTCTAACATTAAGGAGAGAATGACTGTGAGGATAATGGTAATCGGTGAGATTTTGGATAACAAAAAAATAGAGTGAAATAACAAGCCCGAAATCACTAAGCCGATGATGTTAAAGAGTACGACAATAGTTTTCATTCGATTGAGCGGCTGAATAAGCTTGATGATGATAATGAAACCAACCACTGCTAATAAGATAACAGATGATGTCGCAACTTCTTGCGTGGATAATCGAAAAATCCGACCACAAGCCATGACAATCAAAACGGCCAATAAATCAACAAAAGCTGCTGGTATCGCATTCTGTAAAACCGTTCTGATGAAACGCCCTCGAATGCGCTGCTTGTTGGGCTCCAAAGCTAACATAAATCCAGGTATACCAATAGTGAACGCACTAATCAAGGAAACCTGTGATGCTTGCAAAGGATAGGTAAAAGCAAACAAACTGGACAAAATAGCTAGTGAAATGGAAAAGATATTTTTTACAAGAAATAAACTAGCGGAACGCTGAATGTTATTGACAACCCTACGTCCTTCTGTCACAATATGCGGCATATGCGAAAAGTCAGAATCCAGCAAAACAACTTGTGCAATCTGTTTGGTAGCACCGTTGCCTGACTCCATAGCAATGCTGCAATCTGCAGTCTTCATTGCTAAAATATCATTTACACCGTCACCTGTCATGGCGACTTTGTGCTGATTAGCTTGAAGTGCTTGGACTAATTTTTGTTTCTGTTGAGGGGTCACTCGACCAAAGACCGTATATTTTTCAACTGCTTGAGTGATTTTTTCATCAGTATCCAAGTTTTGCGCGTCTACATAATTTTCTGCATGAGGAATCTCTGCTTTGGCAGCCACTGCAGCAACTGTGACAGGATTATCTCCTGAGATAACTTTGACTTCCACACCTTGAAGAGCAAAATAGGAAAAGGTTTCAGCTGCATTTTCTCGAATTGGATTTTCTAATAAGATGAAGAGTAGGGGGTCTACTGTTTGAGTCAAATCACCTGTAAATGGATGATTTTTTGATTCAGCAAAAACAAGAACTCGTGAACCACTTTCTGCATATTGTTGAAAATAGTTGCGATATTCTTTCAACTTTTCTTTTAATACAAACTCTGGAGCACCTAAAATAAAATTGCCTTCTTTGAAAGAAATAGCACCAAACTTGGTCTTTGAACTAAACGGAAGGGCCTTCACTACGGTCCAAGCCTTTTCTACTACTTCTGAAGCAAAAAAGTCTCGAATTGCTACAATCGTTTCATTTTCATCTGGACTTGCTGCCAAATATTGTTTAAGAGCTTCCTGTGAGGCATTATTGTCTTGCTGAACAGAGAGTACTTGTGCAACTTTCATCGTATTTTCCGTAATGGTTCCTGTCTTATCTACACACAAAACATCTACACGAGAAAGAGACTCAATCCCTTTCATACTATTTAATAAAACCTGCTGTCTTGCTAGACTAGCTGCTCCCAAAGCCAGCGCCAGAGTCATCAAAAGATAAAGCCCTTCTGGAATCATCCCAATAATAGCTCCTACCGTGGAGACAATACTAACTTGAAAACTTTCGTGATTGGTCACATAACTTTGGAAAAACAGAAGAAGCCCTAAAGGAATAATCAAAAATCCAATCACTTTAACCAGATTATTGACCGAACGTACCATTTCCGATTCTTCTTTTCCAGAGACTTCTTTTGCTTTCAATGTCAGTTGATTGATGTAGGATTCATCGCCTACTTTTTCCAAGCGAGCATAGGCTTTGCCAGATACGACAAAACTGCCTGACATGACAGTATCATCTATTTGCTTTGCGATTTCATCTGCTTCTCCTGTCAACTGTGATTCATTGACTTTCAATTCACCTGATACAATCTTAGCGTCTGCATAGATTTGGTCTCCTGTCGAGAAAAGAACGATATCATCTTGTACTAAATCTTTTGTCTCTAGTTGGATTTCTTTACCGTCTCGCACGACAATCGCTGTATAGTGATGAAGCAACTGCATATTGCTCAATATTTTGCGCGCTCTAAGCTCTTGAACAATTCCAATCAAAGAATTGATAATAACAATAGGCAAAAAGAGTAGATTGTTCCACGATTGTACAATTATCAACAATAGAGCAAGAACAAAAAAGATGAAATTAAAGTAAGTAAAAACATTGGATTGAATGATTTGCCAAGTTGTCTTCTCCGTACTAACCGTTACTTTATTGACGAAGCCTTTTTGAATTCGTTCTTCAACCTCTTGTTGGCTAAGCCCTGTGTATATCTGTTCTGACATATAGCCTCCATTCACAAATCATATTAATATTCTATCAAAAAAGTCCGGTTTAAGTCATAGAAAACTTACAGAATTGAAAAATGTGAGATTTTCCATACCTTTTCTACAAAACTTTCAAAATAAAACAGCTACAGAAAAAGAGGCTGGGACAAAAGTCCTTAACCTCGTCAGATTTTTATGAGTTTCTTGCAAGTCGCAGTGGTTGAGTGGGTTCTATGCAGTTGATAAATCAACCTTTACAGCCCTACTCAACTGTGCGGGGGTGGGACGACAAAATCAAATTTCTTCGAAATTACCGATTTTTGTCCCACTCCCAAGGATGTTACATTTTTTAAACAGCACCTATTTTAGTTATTCAATAAAACTTTTCTTGGCTTGGTGCCTTCTGCTGGACCGATGACACCTGCAGCTTCTAGCTCTTCCATCAGTCGAGTCGCACGATTAAATCCGACGGACAATCGACGTTGGAGCATTGAAGCACTCGCTTTTTGAGTTTCTATGACCAAAGCCTTGGCTTCTTCAAAGAGTGGATCACCTTGTTCACTCTCACTACCTGAATCCATGTCATTCTCAGATACTTCGCCTGGGTCAAAATTATCATCATAGTCTGCTTCGGCTTGATTCTTAACAAAAGTGACAATGCGCTCCACATCTTCATCAGAGATGAACGATCCTTGCAGACGGACAGGATGATTTTCATCAATCGGCTTAAAGAGCATATCCCCACGTCCCAAGAGTTTCTCGGCACCATTTTCATCTAGAATCGTTCGGCTATCAGTTCCGCTAGAGACAGCAAAAGCAATCCGCGAAGGAACATTTGCCTTGATGAGCCCAGAGATAACATCAACAGACGGTCGCTGAGTGGCTAAAATCATGTGAATACCAGCCGCTCGAGCTTTTTGTCCCAAGCGAATAATAGCGTCTTCCACTTCTTTGCTGGCTACCATCATAAGGTCTGCCAACTCATCCACAATGACCACAATCAAAGGAAGAGGAACTTGTTTATATTCTGGTTGACTAGCATTGTACTCGGCTACTTTGGCATTGTAACCTGCAATATTGCGCGCACCAACCTTAGAAAAGAGCTCATAGCGATTTTCCATTTCATCGACCACTTTTTGCAAAGCCCGACTCGCTTTGCGAGGATTGGTCACAACAGGGATCAGTAAGTGGGGAATATCATTATAGACAGACAATTCGACCATTTTAGGATCGACCATCATGAACTTGACTTCATCTGGCCGTGCTTTCATGAGAATACTAGCAATAATACCGTTGACTGCAACGGATTTCCCTGAACCAGTCGAACCTGCCACTAGCAAATGAGGCATTTTTGCCAAATCAAATGTCCGAACAGAGCCATTGACAGCTTTTCCTAAAGGAATTTCAAGTAATTTCTTGTCGTCTGTCTTAGACTGCTCCCAAAGCTCACGGAAAGTAACCGTTGCAATCTCGAAATTCGGAACTTCAATTCCGACTAGAGATTTTCCCGGAATAGGTGCTTCAATCCGCACATCTTTAGCTGCCAAAGCCAGAGCTAAATCGTCAGCCAGATTGGAAATGCGATTGACCCGCACTCCGACAGCTGGCTTGACCTCGTACTTAGTCACAGATGGTCCGATTTCAGCACGTTCAACGCTAGCACGAATGCCAAAGCTAGCAAATGTTTCTTCTAAAATCTTGATATTTTCGCGAACAATTTTCTTTTCTTTGGATTGATTTTTAGGCTTGTCTGGCGCAAACAAATTGATTGTTGGAAGTTTGTAATCTAAACTTTCTTTGGGGGTGAAATCAACTTCAACATCTTCATCTGTGTTATCTTGCTGCTCTTCTTTGTGTTGTTTCTCAGACAAACTCTCATCATAATCATAAATTTCTGGCTCTGCTTCTTCAAACTGAATCGGCGTATGAGCTAAGACCTCATCATCTAAAATTTCTCCCGTTTCAGAATCAATTTGTGGCTCGTCTTGCTCTACCTGAATAGCATTCATCGCTGCTTGCGCAGCTTTTTCTTCTTTTTCGATAAAACGTTGCTGACGCTTTGCTTCTCGCTTCTCACTCCAAGCATGATAGGTTTCACTTAATTTTTCAAAAATATCATAAATCGAATATGGACTGATGAGTAGCGCCCCTAGCAATATCAGGAGAACACCGATAAAGTAGGAGCCAATATTTGAAAATAAAAAGGCTACAGGAGTATAAAGAGCAGCTCCTAATAAACCACCACCAGCAAAAGCACTGACTTTGACAGCTGTCAAATCCGTTAAAATCCGTGACAAGGTTGTACTCAGAACCTGTCCTTTTAAATTTAAAACATTTACAAAATAAGCTTGAAATATGAGTAGCAAGCCAATAAAAATACTGAAAAAGCCTGATTTATAGCCTTCATGCTTATTGACCCACTTAAAAAAGAAAAGATAAATGAGATTGGCTATAATAGCCATATAGGCTAAACTTCCTACTAACAATCGAATAAGGTTATATAGAGTGATTCCAACGGCACCCCATTTTAATGCTGCAAAAAGAAGCAAAAAAGCAACTCCGAAAGTTACTAACATCCTCCGAATAGCCTTTTGCCGTTCTATTTCTGCTTTTGTAGGTCGTCTCGTTGTCCGACCTTTTTTACTATTTTTCTTACTTGCCATAAATTTTATTATACCACAAATTGAACACTAATCCAATGCAAGAAAAAAGCAGAAGCTCCATACTTCCACTTTTGAAACAACATTGTTTACTTCCAAATCACATCATCGTCTCCGTCATCTTCTGGCAAGACAAACCACAAAATCAAGTAAGGGATCAGACCGATTCCATACACAAAAAATGCTACTCCCCAAATTAGTCGTACAATGGTAGGATCAATGTCAAAATAATTTGCTACGCCTGCACAGACACCTGCAATTTTCTTATTCCGCACATCTCTTGTCAATCGTTTAGCCATTCTCTATCCCTCCTTTATAAATCTATTATAACATAAATTTTTTACCACTAAATAAATATCATAAAGAAGTTCCATAATCTGGTTGACAGATATTTTCGGCAGCAAGATTAAAAAAGTTGCTGTTGCAGTTGACCTAGAATAAAGCGAGAAATTGGTCCAACAATCAGAAAATTCAAAAGAAAAGCTACAATAAAATTAGTTAGCCAAGTTTCTAGATAATTGGCTAGTGAAAGCGGTACGCTGTTAAAAAATATACCATAAAAAGGCATCAATGAAACCATAATCAGAACCATACCACCTGAAACAACGAGGATCTTCTGCCAAGGTTTATGGCGTTCTGTTAAAAATTTAAAAGCAACTCCCTTCACAACTGGTCCTGCCACAAGAAGGTCTAAGAGAAAAGTGGTAATCAATCCAGGAACATATCCCATTGCTAGATGAGCCCATGAAAAATATCCTACAACGGACAAGTTCCAAATGCTCATTCCAAATACCATCATGCTGCACATAAGGGCTGTAAAAAAATAATGATTCCTTAAAATTCTTCGGCATAAAAACTCCATTTCTTTGTTGATAAACGCTATTTTAGCACAAAAATTTTTTTCTCGTAAGCAAATTTACAAAACTTTTCATAAGAAAATGTTTTCATACTTTAAACGACTGAACTATCTTTACATCAAAAAAGTAGCCCGATAGTGCCTTTCAGTTAGCATGGACAAACTCTCAAAAGGTTTGAAAAAGGCTTTTATTTATAGTAAAATGTGAATAGTTCAACATTCAGAAAGGAAATCTATGAAAAAATTACTTATCTTAGGACTGGTTGCTGGTTTATTTTTGACAGGCTGTACAAACTTACAAAGAGCTATTAGAGGAAATGACTATGTAGACTCCAGCCTTGCTTCCGAATCCAGCTCAAGAGCAGCGGAAAAACAAAAAGAGGAGCAAAAAGCTGCTTTGAGCGATAAAAATGCTAACTTTCCACAGCTGTCTGACAAGGTCGCTGACGATGAAGCGGAAGTGAAAATAACCACAACTGAAGGTGCTATTTCTATGAAGCTTTTTCCAAAACATGCTCCACTTGCAGTTGAAAATTTCTTAACGCATGCTAAGGAAGGTTATTATAACGGCGTGACTTTCCACCGTGTCATTAAGAACTTTATGATTCAAACAGGAGACCCTAAGGGAGACGGTACTGGTGGTGAATCCATTTGGAAAGGCAAAAATTCTAAGATCGACTCTGGAAGTGGCTTTAAAACAGAGATTTCGTCTTATCTCTACAATATCCGTGGCGCATTAGCCATGGCTCGTTCTTCCAATCCAAATTCCAACGGTAGTCAATTTTTCATCAACCAAAATACAAAGGACAGTTCTAATCAGCTCTCTAGTACAACTTATCCTGAAAAAATCATTGAAGCCTATAAAAAAGGTGGAAATCCAAGTTTAGATGGAAATTACACTGTCTTTGGGCAAGTCATTTCTGGCATGGAGGTCGTGGATAAAATCGCTGCTACCGAGACTGGCGAAAACGACAAACCCAAAAAAGAAATCAAAATTGAGAAAATTGAAGTCATCAAGGACTATACATTTAAGAAATAATCACAAAACGAGTCTGGGCAAAAATGTTCCAGACTCGTTTACTTTCTAGAATAAAACTCATTGAGTGGTCTCTAATGTGCTGATGCTATCAGCTTTTACAGCCCTACTCAACCTTACGGAGTGGTGGGACGACAAAATCGATTTCTTACGAAATCCTGATTTTTTGTCCTACACCTCGTTTTCTTTATTCTTACGTTAATTGATTAAAATCCCAAATCTGATCTACCCATCCTTTGTAGAAGTCAGGCTCATGGCAGACCATGAGAATACTGCCTTTGTATGCTTGGAGAGCGCGCTTGAGCTCGTCTTTGGCATCCACATCAAGGTGATTCGTGGGCTCATCCAGTACTAAGACATTATTTTCTCGGTTCATGAGGAGACAAAGTCGAACCTTAGCCTGCTCGCCTCCTGAGAGAACCTGAATCTGGCTTTCAATATGCTTGGAGGTCAGACCGCAGCGAGCCAGAGCAGCGCGAACTTCCGCTTGATTGAGTGACGGGAAAGCATCCCAAACAGCTTCCAGAGGAGTCTGGCGATTACCACCAGCTGTCTCTTGCTCAAAATAGCCCAATTCCAGATAGTCTCCACGCTCAACTTCCCCAGCGATTGGTGGTATAATCCCCAAGAGACTCTTCAAAAGAGTTGTTTTCCCGATTCCGTTGGCTCCGATAATGGCAACTTTCTGATTGCGCTCAAAGGTTAGATTAAGGGGCTTTGTCAAAGGACAATCGTAACCAATTTGCAACTCTTCTGCTTGAAAAATAAAGCGCCCTGGTGTACGAGCGATTTTGAAGTCAAAGGAAGGCTTAGGCTTCTCACCCTGCAATTCAATCAGCTCCATTTTGTCTAATTTTTTCTGGCGGGACATAGCCATATTGCGGGTAGCCACCCGAGCTTTGTTGCGCGCTACAAAGTCTTTTAAATCAGCAATTTCCTTTTGCTGGCGCTCGTAAGCTGCTTCCAGCTGAGATTTCTTCATCTCATAAACTTCTTGGAATTGATAATAATCACCAGAATAGCGGGTCAAGTTTTGATTTTCTACATGGTAGACGATATTGATTACATCGTTTAAGAAAGGAATATCATGAGAAATGAGCACGAAAGCATTTTCATAATTTTGCAGATAGCGCTTGAGCCAATCAATATGCTCTGCGTCCAAATAGTTGGTAGGCTCATCTAAGAGCAAGATGTCTGGTTTTTGAAGGAGAAGTTTTGCTAAGAGCACCTTGGTTCGTTGACCTCCAGAAAGAGCGGTGACATCCGTTTCCATACCGTAATCCATAACCCCTAAAGCACGAGCTACCTCATCAATCTTAGCATCTAAAGTATAAAAGTCTCGACTTTCCAATCGCTCCTGCAATTCACCCACTTCTTCCATAAGGACATCAACATCCGCTCCATCTTCTGCCATAGCCAGATATATCTCATTGATCCGAGCTTCAGTCTTGAAAAGTTCATCAAAAGCAGTCCGCAACACATCACGTACAGATTGACCTTCTTTCAATACAGCATGCTGATCTAAATAGCCAGCTGTCACATACTTAGACCACTCAACCTTGCCTTCATCTGGCAACAATTGACCGGTTACAATGCTCATAAAGGTAGATTTCCCTTCGCCGTTGGCTCCAACTAAGCCGATATGCTCGCCCTTAAGCAAGCGGAACGATACATCCTCAAAAATAGCCTGGTCTCCAAAACCGTGGCTGAGATTTTTTACTTCTAAGATACTCATCTTTTCTCCTCTATCATTGATTACAGTTTCTTGATTATACCATCAAAAGGGATTTTTTGGCAAGGTAGAACAAATGAAAAGCGAGACTGCTTCATTCTCGCTTGCTTTCATCTAATTCAAATGATGGGTGTGTTTGGTAATCCACTGGGTTAGCTTGATATTAAGCCAAAAACCATAAATGCCAAAAGTAATGATCGTCAAGAGCCACCACTTCACCCAATTTCCAAAAAGCTGCATCGCAGTACCATCAAAATAGAGACGGTATCCGTCAATGACTGTGTGCTTAATCTTCCAATTGTACAGGATACACATGCCCCAAGGAGCACAGATACCCAACGTCAAGACAGTAATCAAAATGGCTAAGATGACATGACCAATGTAAGAAAAGAGGCCGCCGTCGAAATAAGATTCTTTATACACTATATTCTCCTTGTCTAAACTAATTCTTTCAAAAACGCTATCAAGGTCTCAGCTGATTGCCTGCCAGCTTCATGGATAAATTCGTCAAAGCTGATATTTGCATCATGAGAAGCTGTATCACTCATGGCACGAATGACCATAAAAGGCAGACCGATAGAATGGGTTGCTTGCGCAATGGCTGCTCCTTCCATTTCTACCGCTAAAACATCTGGAAAATGCTGCTTAATGGCTTGAATCTTGTCTTGTCCCGCAATAAAACTGTCTCCTGTTGCAATCAAGCCAACGCGACTTGTCTGATGTGTCTTTTCTAAAATCTTTCTCATCTCAGAAACCAAATAGCGGCTCGCTTCAAAATACAGTGGCTGGCGCGCCATTTGTCCGTATTCATAGCCAAAAGCTGTTACATCTACATCGTGGTACACTAGCCGGTCAGCCACTACAACATCGCCGATTTGCAAGCCTTCGGCTACCGCCCCAGCAGAACCTGTATTGATGACAGCTGTCACTTTAAACTCATTGACCAAAACAGCTACGCTCATAGCAGACATGACCTTGCCGATCCCGCTTTCCACCAGCACAACTTCATGATAACCGATACTTCCCGTATGATACACATGCCCCAAACGTAAGTGCTTTTCAGCATTTTCCAAGTTTTCCACTAAGATTTTTAGTTCCTCAGGCATGGCCGCAATAATTCCGATTTTCATTATTTCCTCTCATTCTATCACAAAAAAAGCGAAAGTCGAGCTTATCGCTTTTTATAGCCAAATAATAGCAGCAATCAAAGCAATCAAAAGCAGAACAATCCAAAATAGAATTTTGTTTAATTTCGCTTGGAATACTCCACGTTTTGCATTTTCAATGCGTCGGCTTTTGGTCACCGTTGGTTCTACATCAATTTGCAGCGTATCTTGATTGAAACTACTATTTAGAGAGGAATAACCAAACTGACTTCTAGTCGTTTTTAAAATTTTGGTTTCTTCCTCATCATGCAAAGGTGGACCTGAAATATCTTCACCGCGATTTGCCCGTTCAATCATTTCATCTGTTAATAAAGGTCTTCCCATGAGCGTTCCCCTATCTTCGATTCATTTTCATTTCCCAATATTGGAGTGCAATAATGGTTTTTGCATCACAAATATCACCACTAGCAAGGAGAGCTTTCGCTTCTTCCAAGGTCACTTCAAACAGCTCCAATGTCTCATCTTCATCTTGTGGACGAGGGTTTTCAACTTTTGTCAAATGGCTAGCGCCATAAAGTTTGATGCGTTCATTGCAAAAGCCAATCGCTGAATAGAAATCATAGAGCAGTTCTAACTCACCTGTATAACCCGTTTCTTCTTCTAATTCGCGTAAAGCTGCAGCCTCAGGATCCGCATTTTCACCAACCTCTAGCTTTCCAGCTGGAATTTCATAAGAGGTTGCTTCAATAGCTTTGCGGTACTGCTTAACCAAAATCATTTTATCTTCTGGTGTTAGCGCGATAACTGCCACCGCTCCATTATGGAAAATCAAATCACGGTAAGCTGTTCCTTTTCCTGCTGGCAACTGAACTTCGTCTTTTACAAGTTTAAAAATAGGACCTTGGTAAATTTCTGTTCGTTTTAGTGTTTTTTCTTCAAAATCCATAGCAATTCCTACTTATTATCTGGATGATGCGGCAAGCGTTTAGCGTATTCTTCTTTATTGATCTGACGACCACGACCAAGAGCAATCGCATCAGCTGGCACATCCTTGGTAATGGTTGAGCCTGCACCTACAAGAGAATTGTCCCCAAGTTCTACCGGCGCAATAATGGTTGAATTAGAACCTACAAAGACATTGTTCCCAATGACGGTCTTAAATTTGTGCTGTCCGTCATAATTAACTGTAATCGTTCCAGCACCAAAATTAACATTCGCACCCACTTCAGAATTACCAATATAGGTCAGATGCCCAGCTTTGGTATTTTCACCGATAGAAGAACCTTTCACTTCAACGAAATTACCAACATGTACATTTTTAGCAAGGCTTGAATCTGGGCGAACATGAGCGTAAGGTCCCACCGTTACACCGTCTGCAACTGTAGACTCTTCAATCATCGAATTGGTAATAACCGTTTGTTCACCAATAACAGAGTCAACAATATACGTACCATTTGTCAGAATGCTGCCTGCGCCAATTTTCGTTTGACCTTTCAAGGTAACATTGGCTTCAATTTGTACTTCTGGTTCAATCTGTACGTCTACATCAATATAAGTCGTTTCTGGATTTACAAAACTAACGCCATTCACCATGTGAGCTTGATTGATTCGACGACGCATAATACTTTCTGCCGTTGCCAATGCCACGCGGTCATTGACACCAAGACTTTCATCAAAGTCTTTCAGAGTATAAGCGCCGACTTTTTCGCCATTCTCACGGAAAATGCCGATTACATCTGTGATGTAGTATTCTCCTTGCGCATTGTTGGTATTGATATTTTTCAGGGCTTCAAAAAGACGAGCGTTATCAAAAACATACGTTCCTGTATTGATTTCTTTGATTTGCTTTTCAAAATCCGAAGCATCCTTTTGCTCCACAATTTTGATCACTTCTTCATGCTGATTACGGACAATCCGTCCATAACCAAATGGATTTTCCGCTTCTGCTGTCAAAATCGTTGCAACATTCTTGTGGTTGACATGAAAATCAATCAGATTTTTCAAGCTTTCACCTGTGATTAAAGGAGTGTCTCCTGCAATGACTAATGTTTGCCCTGCCAAACCTTCCAGCACAGGCTCTGCCATCATCACAGCATGACCGGTTCCTAATTGCTCCGTTTGACGAACAAACTCTGTCTGCCCTGCCAATACCTGCTCCACCAGCTCTGCCTTATGTCCAACTACTGTCACAGTCTTTTCAGGTGCGATAGCAGCAACACTTCTAAATACATGTTCTAACATTGAAATTCCAGCAACTTTGTGAAGCACTTTTGGTAAATCTGATTTCATGCGAGTGCCTTTTCCAGCTGCTAAAATAATTGCATAGTTTGTCATAATAGTTCCTTTTATCAAAGTAAATTTACTTTATTATATCACTTTTTGTGTCATTTGTTAAGATTCTCTCCATGACACATATATATGTTTGTTTCATAGCGGATAAACCTTACGAAACTCCTCTAAGACTACACCTGTCTCCTCTGAGAAGGAGAGGCCGGCTTCAGCCATCCATTCCGTGAAGAATTCCTCATGCACCTGCCGCCAGTAAGTCAAAGATTTATCACCCTCTCCTTCTTTAAAAGCGTGCTCTGCAGAGACTTGCTTAAAAGGAACAACCGTTACTTTGGTGATTTCGATGATACAAACAGCTTGATCCTGGCTGTCTAGGACGACATCAAAACTCCCTGACCGAGGCAATGGTTCGCCGTCCACTGCATAGAGGTCATAGGCAGAAGTCGTCGCGGTCTTCTCTCCTTTCAAAACTAAATCCGCCAACTGATCTGGCTCTACACCAAATGCCCAGGCGTCTATTTTGTCGCCGATTGCGGGGTTGATTGTTTTGTATTCATTCCATAATTGTTCTGGGGTCATGGTTTCTCCTATCTGTAATTTTAACTCATAAGCTGGGTAAGCTCCTAAGCATTGATAACCTAGCTTTTCAGCTATTTTCTTTGAGGCTTCATTATGGGCGTCCCAGAGCGGAAAAACGCTACGCTGCAGGGATTCCAAAATCATCTTCGCCCCAAGTACAGCAGCTAAGCCCTGCTGTTGATAAACCGGTTTCGTTGCAATCTCGATTTCAATGGCTTTTTGGTAAACAAGTGCTGTCGAGACCCCAGCGACGATTTCCTCACCCTTTCGGATCACAAAACCAAGAACTCCGGCTTCTTGAAAGTCTTTAAAAGTTGCAAAATTCCCCTGCAAATCCTGAGACCATTCTTCCTGAGCTAGTTCTTGATAGGTTTTTGAATTGATTACCTCAATAACGAGCTGCTTCGATAGCTGCTCCACAATGTTTTTCAATACCTTATCATCAAAATCTGCCTCATCTTTAAAAGCATAGCGGGTAAAGGTAGATAAGGCTGGACAAGAGGATAAGCAGGCCTGCCAAGAAACCTCTTCTGTTATGAGAATTCGGTAGTCTGGCTCACAGATGTCTCTATAATCAGCCAGTAACGCCATATCTGCCCGTCCAGCCAAAAAGAGAAAATCTCCCTGTTCGTACAAAATGGCGGTCTCGTCTTCATTTGTATAAAACTGCCCTAGCTTCGCCTTCAAACCATATCTCACCATATTCTTTTGCCAATGTTGGAAAGAATTCTGCAGTCTTGGCTCAATGGTCGTTGCTTTCATTCTACTTGCTACCTCACTTCAAACTCCAGCCACCGTCAATCTTGACAATCTCTCCCTGCATGGACTGAGCTTTTCCCGAGGCGAGAAAGAGGGTCAACTCGGCAACTTCTTCTGGTTCTATCCAACGCTTGATGGGAGTTTCGTCTGCTACCCATTGGGCTAAGCCTCCCAGCTCAAAGTCCGTTGCTGTCATACTTGTTTTAACTGCGCCCGGTGCAATCCCAAAAACCTGCACTCCCTGCTCCGCATAATCCAGTGCCAACTGCTTGGTAAATCCTGCCAGAGCATGCTTGGAAGAAGTGTAAGCATGACCACCACCGCCAGCTAAGCTAGATGCAATTGAGCACATATTGATGATGATGCCTGATTGTTTCTTCAGCATCTGCGTCAGATAATAACGAGTTAGCTCTACTGGTGTTACATAGTTAATCTCGAAAATTTCTTGGATCTCCTGAGCAGTCTGCTCCAGTAAGGGCTTGTAGTCATCCAGCACTCCAGCTGTATTACAGAGGACATCTATCTGGGGACACCAGTCAAAAACTGACTGAAGCGCCAGCGTTAAATCTTGTTGAAGAAAATGAAAATCTCCTGTCAGGTTTGGTTTTTTAGACTGGTCTACACCATAGACGTGCCAGCCATTTTCCAAAAAGAGCCGTGCCTGTGCTCGTCCAATCCCTGAACTGACTCCCGTCACCAATACTGTCTTAGTCATGAACTTCCACCCAGTCATCTGCTAAGACATCACAAGGAGTCGGACTCCACATGGAAAAGCCTTCTCCCTCGCCTGACACGTTGATGAGAAAGTACGGAGTCACTTCAAGCGCCACTCCGTTCTGCTCAATACTGTCAAAAAGCTGGACATAATTCTCAGCACCGCCCCAGCCTATGCGGACATATTTCTTTTTGGCTTTCAAACCCGGTAAAATTTCTTCAAATGTCATGATATACCTCTTTCTGCTTTTCATATTACTAGTATAGCAAAATATATTGCCAATCGCTGGCTTTTCCTTGCTTTTTATTCTTTCTTCTGTTAGACTAGCAAGAGTAAATGAATTTTGAGTGAGTATTTTTGTTTTTCATCTTTACTTTTTCTATTTTTTACGCAACATTTTAGAGAAAGGAAGTAAGATGTATGACACAAGGTACAGTAAAATGGTTCAATGCTGAAAAAGGTTTCGGCTTTATTTCACAAGAAAACGGACCAGACGTTTTTGCTCACTTTTCAGCGATTCAATCCGACGGATTCAAATCACTGAATGAAGGTGACAAAGTAATGTTTAACATTGAAGAAGGTCAGCGCGGTCTTCAAGCAGTCAATATTACAACATTAGCATAAAACAAGACAAGACTGGAAATCCCAGTCTTGTCTTGTTTTAAAATGACGTTATAATGTCAAGCTCAATTTTTACCATAAACAGTCAAAATTGCAAAGATAATGAAATGTGTAGGGACATCTACTTAGTACCTCCGCTTTTTCATTTCACTTTATACCTATTTTTGCTTTCAGCAAACGGATGAACTCTTCATTGGTTCCATTCGTTATAATAGCATTCATCACTATCTTTCTTTGCAACAATTTAGTGAAAGTATCAGTTGGAAGTTGTTCTACTAATTCTTCCCAATTGCGTTTCGTTAAACGGTTCAAATCCTTTAGGGCACTTGCTTCCAACCTTTTTCTTTCCGCTTCATTTTCAGGATAGCCCATACCAAACTCACCATCAAATAATTTATCCAATGTATATTGCAGGTTCAATTCTCCTTGCCAACCAAAATTCAACCCTAATGGCAGGGAAGCAACATTTCCTCCATTGATTCGTCCAAAGAGGAAAACATCTTGTGGGGTCTCTATATAGCCACACAAAAGACCTGGTAAACTATTACAGGCAAGCATCATACCTTGACCAGAAGAGCAACCTGTTACAACACACTGCTCCACTTTCTATTAAGAGACTAATCATCATCGCTATCTCAACATAAGAATACTGCTCGTTCTCCTCCTCGAAAATACCAAAATTCAGCACTTCGTCAGACGATTGGACTGCTTTTTTTACAGATTCAAATAGCAACGAATTCATATTTCTTCGAGTGGTTCCTTGGATAACCGCAACTCTCATTTCAACTCCTTTTCCATTTTGACAAAAAGGTAGATATCACCATTACTCGCCTGAGGCTGCCGTCCAATCACGTTGAAACCACAATTGAGATAGAGCCTTTGAGCTCTTTGATTAAAATCTGCAACTGAGAGAGTCAGGATTTTTGCTGAAAGATTTTCCTCGATAAACCGTAAAATCGTTTGTAAAAAATCTTTGCCTTGACCTTTGCCACAATACTCTGGCTTCATACCTAAACCCAGTTCCTGCTTGTCTTTGTCAATTGGAAAAAGGCAAAAAAAGCCATATAATTCATCATTTTTGAGAACCTGATAATAGTGATCACCACGCGCTTCAGGAGATAAAATTTCTTCATAATCCTCAGAATCTGCTTGCATATCATAAAAAGCATAGATTCCTTCGTAATGCCAATTATTAGCAATTTCTTCTGCATTACTTTGCCTTAATGGTTCAATCTTCGTAGATATCATTTCTCAAAATTCCCAATAAAAACGTTTCTGATCAGCTTTTTCCTCACAACCCAATTTTCGATAAAACTCATGAGCCTTCATTCGTGAAATACCAGAGTTTATTCGAATACCTGTGTAACCAGCTGCCACGCCCTCTTCACGAATAGCCTGCATCAAAGCTTTGCCATATCCCTGCCCTTGAAAATATGGAGCAACAGTCAAAGCCAGCAAATTGAGCAAAGACGGAAAATATAAGCAATCATAGCTAGCTGCGTGGGCACAGCCGACAATTTGACCTGCTGCATTTTCAGCTACCAAGATAAAATGATCAGACCTATCCAATAGCTCTGATAGTTTCTGACGAGTTTCTATCAAGCCAAAATCATAACCGAGAGCAATTGCATTGATTTCCTGAATAGCCGCTGCATCTGAAAGTTCTGCAGATCGTATCATATTCGCACCTCTTTTTCTTTCTATTATAGCAAAAAACAGCGGTAATCACTATTTAGAGATTATTTCGATATTTGCTCTAGTAACCAAGTTCTAGCATCATTCAATGGTGTGGTTGTAGCAATATCTGGTTCGATTGGAGTATTTTCATAACGATTACCCTTTCGGTCAATAATCCGAGAGACTGTCAGCTGAATTGTTGCCCCGTCATAAAGAGAATAAACCATATTTCCTGTTGTATAGCCAGCTGTTGGCTTGCCAAAAATTTTAACGTTTGGTAAGCCTTTGAAAGCTAATGTCGTCATTTCACCAGAGCTAGCTGTATTACCATTAACTAGAATTGCTATAGGAATTGTTTTAGAACTATTCTTTTCTTCTGTCTGCTTGCTTGCCAATATTTGTGATAAAGTAGTACCTATTTTTTGCCCATTTGTATATTCAAATTGAAAGAGAGTTCCATTAGGCAAAATAGCAGCTAATCCACCAATCATAGGATACATATTGCCACCGCTATTATTCTCAAAATCCACAATTACTCTCTTGTAAGTTTCCTTCGTCAATGCCTGATGTAGCATTGTACGATAAGCTTTAGCCTCTTTCTCGTTTCCCATAAATGGAAAAATAGAGCCAATTGCCTTAGCTCTATCTTACAATTTACAATTATTTCTTACATTTTTGTAAGGTAAACTCATCAATTGATTTCCGAATGTTGGTAGCCATAGATAAAATAGATAATTGTTCCGACTAGTAAGGCAAGCCCAAATGCCAACCAAGTGTCAGAGCCATATTGGGTCATGAAAGACAGGCAGATAATAATGGATAAGATCGGCGTCAGAGGTACAAAGGGAGTTTTAAACTCCCCTGCTTGAGGAAGTCCTTTATCCTTGCGCAACTTCAAAATAGCCACTGCTAACAAAATCAGATAAGCCAAGGTGCAGATATTTAGAAAGGATGCGATACTGGCTAGCGGAAAAATCCCCGCACAAACTGCTGCAGCTATTCCTACCAAAATCGTAGCATTTTTCGGTACACGACTGGTAGCGGTTAATTTTCTAAAAGACTTTGGCAACAAACCGTCACGCGCAATGCTGTAAATCATGCGCGACAGAGCATAAGTCATGGAAATGCAGACAGTAATCAAAGTCAAAATAGCCACCACTGACACATAATTAGCTGCCCAGCTAAGCCCCGCACTGCGAAGCGCAAACGCGACAGCATCTGCCACATCTAGCTTGCTGTAGTGGACAATCCCTGTCAGAACCAGTGTCACCAATATATAAAGTACCGTTACAATGGACAAAGATAGCACAATTCCTCGTGGAACATTTTTTTGTGGCTCCTTAATCTCGTCCACTGC
>OGTD01000193.1_pt1 | contig 28683 bp, 32 predicted proteins | sample 1574421 | NCBI WGS metagenome assembly OGTD01 (sample SAMN03295820, study PRJEB24534) | human gut metagenome | isolation source: fecal sample 1 from infant 3 | host: Homo sapiens | place: USA: Pittsburgh, PA | collected 2014-07
GTGTTAAGGATAAGAAAATCTTAGATGAAATTGTAGAAACATCTCTAAAACAAGCGGCTCTGTGGGAACAAGTAAAGGATGACCTTCATAAATCTGCTTTGATGTTATCAGGCGGTCAGCAGCAACGTCTCTGCATTGCCAGAGCCATTTCCGTGAAGCCAGAAATACTTCTAATGGATGAACCTGCTTCTGCGCTTGATCCAATTGCAACCGCGCAGTTAGAAGAAACGATGTTAGAGTTGAAGAAGAACTATACGATTATCATCGTGACCCACAGCATGCAGCAGGCGGCACGTGCTAGTGACTATACCGGTTTCTTCTATCTTGGTGATTTAATTGAATATGATAAAACAGCCAATGTTTTCCAAAATGCTAAGTTGCAGTCTACGAATGACTATGTTTCTGGTCATTTTGGCTAAGAAAATTGCTGATTAATTAGAATTTATTAAAGGACTATCAGAATGACAGAACCTATTTTACAAATCAAGGACTTGTCGGTTTATTATAATAAAAAGAAAGCTCTCAATAGTGTATCATTAGATATACTACCGCAGGAGATTACCGCTTTGATTGGTCCTTCTGGATCAGGAAAATCAACCCTTTTAAAGGCAATCAATCGCATGGGAGATTTAAATCCAGAGGTGACAACGACAGGCACTGTAATTTATAACGGGCACAATATTTACAGCCCACGGACAGATACGGTGGAGCTTCGCAAAGAAATTGGAATGGTTTTTCAACAGCCCAATCCATTTCCAATGACGATTTATGAAAATGTTGTTTATGGTTTGCGGATCAATGGTGTCAAGGACAAAGAAGTGTTAGATGAAGTTGTTGAAACTTCACTAAAGGGAGCATCCATTTGGGATGAAGTAAAAGATCGTTTACATGATTCAGCGATTGGCTTGTCAGGCGGTCAGCAACAACGTGTTTGTGTGGCTCGCGTTTTAGCAACGAGTCCGAAAATCATTCTTTTAGATGAGCCAACGTCGGCACTTGATCCCATTTCTGCAGGAAAAATTGAAGAAACACTTCATGGACTGAAAGATCAATATACAATGTTACTCGTGACCCGCTCAATGCAACAGGCTAGTCGTATTTCAGACAAGACTGCTTTCTTCCTAAATGGCGATTTGATTGAGTTTAATGCCACGAAAGAGATGTTCCTCAGTCCGATTCATAAGGAAACGGAAGATTATATCACAGGCAAGTTTGGTTAGAGATTGTAATTGGTCACTACAATATTATGGCTATTCCAATGTTTTGGCGACTACTAATTCTCTATATATTTATATATAAAATGCACATATACTTGTAGACAAGAATTATGTAAAAAGATGGATTTTCGTATAAAATTCTTTAGATCTTAGGAAAGGAAAATTTATGCTTAGAGTACAATTTGAAGAAGACTTAGCAAAACTTCATAACCAATTTTATGCAATGGGAAATGAAGTTTTGTCACAGATTAATCGCACAGTTCGTGCATTTGTGACCCACGATCGTGAATTAGCAAAAGAGGTTATCGAAGAAGACGCAGAAGTAAATGAATATGAAGTAAAGTTGGAGAAAAAATCTTTAGAAATCATTGCTTTGCAGCAGCCAGTTTCACAAGACTTACGAACCGTTATTACAGTTTTGAAGGCAAGTAGTGATGTGGAAAGGATGGGGGATCATGCCGTTTCCATTGCACAAGCGACGATCCGCATGAAAGGAGAAGTTCGCATCCAGTCTGTTGAGGAAGAAATCAGCAAAATGGGGCGTGATGTTAAGAACTTTGTGGAAGCAGCGCTTGATCTTTACCTTAATGGCGACGTGGATAAGGCCTATGAAGTAGCTGCTATGGATGAGAAAATCAATCAGTATTTTGATGATATTCGCGATTTAGCTACACAAGAAATTAAGGCAAATCCAGATTTAATTGTTACAGGCCGTGATTACTTCCAAGTTATTTCGTACTTAGAACGTATTGGTGATTACGCCAAAAATATCTGTGAATGGGTTGTTTACTTTGAAACAGGTAAAATTGTTGAAATGTAAATACTAACTTAAAAAATTTGAGAATCATTTCTCAGATTTTTTATTTTCCTCTTCTTTTTCCGAATAAGGATATGAGGAGGTTTTTTATGTATAGTATTTCATTTCAGGAAGATTCTTTGTTGCCAAGGGAACGTTTAGTTGCAGAAGGTGCAGAACAATTGAGCAATCAAGAATTGTTATCCATTCTTATCCGCACAGGAAATAAAAAAGAAACTGTTTTTCAAGTTTCTCAACGAATTTTATCAACTATTTCTAGTTTGAATGATTTGCGCAATATGACGCTACAAGAATTGCAATCAATCTCTGGAATTGGTCGTATCAAGGCTATTGAATTACAAGCTATGATTGAATTAGGCCAGCGAGTCAGTAAGGCAGAATTGATTACGCAAGAGCAAATTTTAGGTAGTCAAAAGCTGGCGAAAAAAATGCAACAAGAATTGGGGCATAAGAAGCAGGAACACCTTGTAGCTTTATATCTGAATACTCAAAACAAAATCATTCATCAGCAGACGATTTTTATCGGTAGTGTGTCACGCAGTATTGCAGAGCCACGAGAAATCCTGCATTATGCTGTAAAACACATGGCGACATCCATTATTTTGGTGCACAATCATCCGTCAGGAGCTGTACTGCCAAGCAAAAATGACGATGAAGTGACCAAACATGTAAAAGAAGCGTGTGAATTAATGGGCTTCATCTTACTGGATCATCTCATCGTCGCAGAGAAAGATTATTATAGTTATCGCGAAGAAACAGACTTGATTTAAAGTCTATTGACAACATAGTCAAATAACATTCGATCTTTAGGACGTGTTTCAAATAAGAATTCTGGATGCCACTGGACTCCCAGATAAGCGATTTCATCAGTTGTTGTAATCGCTTCAATGGTGTTGTCTTTCGGATCACGGGCAATGACTTCGACATTTTCTGCTAAATCTTTGATACTCTGATGATGGAAAGAGTTGATATGAGATACTTCGCCGTAAATTTTTTCCAAAACAGAACCGGATTTAGTGACTAGTTTTTGAGTAGTATATTCAGCAGAACTGTCTTGCCAATGGTGCTCAATATCTTGATAAAGAGTCCCACCCATTGCAACATTAAACAATTGCGTACCGCGGCAAACGGTAAAAATTGGTTTTTGTTGCTGGATAGCTTCATGGATTAAGGCTAATTCAAACAAATCACGCTCCAAATGGTAATCATCGCTGTCAATTGTTTTTTCTTCGCCATAGAATTGTGGTGATACATTTTGCCCACCCGTTAGGATAAGTTTATCAATCATCTGGATGTAGCGCTGTGCCATATCTGCATCTCCAATCGGCAATATGATAGGAGTTCCACCAACTTCTTTTACGCCTTCCACAAATCCTTTAGCAGCATAACTCATGATGGCAAATTCGTCTTCAGGGTTTGGTCTTTCATTTCCAGTAATGCCGATAATAGGTTTCTTCATAAATAAATGTCTGCTCTTTCTAATTGCTTAATGCTCTTTTTTCATAAAATAAAGGAGTGTTTGTAGCTCACTTGTCAAATCAACATATTGAACGACAACATCTTTTGGAACGGTTAAGTGAACAGGAGAAAAACTGAGAATACCTTTTACACCAGCTTCCACAAGCACGGTTGCAACCTCTTGAGCTTTTGCACTAGGAACTGTTAAAATAGCTGTTTTAACATCCACACCTTTTAATTTGTTATTGATTTGTGAAATGCCATAAATAGGAATCCCGTCATTTGTAGTAGTCCCAACTTCAGGATGATCATCTGTATCAAATGCCATAACAATCTTCATTTTGTTCCGTTCGTGGAAACGGTAGTGGAGCAAAGCATGTCCCATGTTACCGATACCAACTAACATCACATTGGTAATGGAATTGTCATGAAGTAAGTCAGCAAAAAAATTCATGAGTTTTTTTACATCATAACCATATCCACGACGACCTAATTCGCCAAAATAAGAAAAATCTCGACGGACAGTTGCAGAATCAATCCCGATCGCATCTGCGATTTGTTTTGAATTGGCTTTGTCAATTTTTTCGGAATTAAATCGTTTGAAAATCCGATAATACAGAGAGAGCCTTTTAGCAGTTGCGCGTGGAATGGTTGTATTATTTTCAGATTTCACAAAATCACATCCTTTCAAAGACTATTTTATAGAAAGTTTGTGAAAAAATCAACTTATTTGATAAAAATAGAAAAGGAGTAGGACAAAATCAAGAAAATCAAAGATTTTTGGCTTGTTTCCTACTCTTTATTGTTTTACTGATGATTTAAAAATGAGTTTTTAAGCTATTTGTTTATTGTTCTTGTTTAGTGAAAATACCACGTTCTACCAAGCTATCCATTAAGAAATAAAACTTTTCTTGAATGATGTGATTGTCTTCTGATTTAAAAATATTCACTAATCGAAGGCCAGATTTGTCTGTGATATTGATTTTCACACCTGAAAGGTCTTTATTGATAATGATTTTCAACAAAAAGCCGTCTCCACTATTGGGAACATTTTCTAATAAGCGTGTTAATTCGTAATTTCCGACTTTTGTTTCGGCAAATGTGTTATCACGCAAAGTAAATTTTTTTACATTTTCTCCAAGAGAGTAACTGTAGGGGCAGTCTTTTAAGTGAATAGTGGTCTGAAAAGCCATCTATTTTATCCTCCTAAAATTTCTTTTAATGTTGTAGTAAATTGTCGAACTTCTTCTGAAGTATTTTGCTCCGAGAAACTAATGCGAATAGATTCCCTTAAGCGTTCTGAATCGCTACCATAAAAAGCTTTAAGTACATGACTTGGCTCAACCGTTCCGGCCGTACAAGCAGAGCCAGTTGAGATAGAGATTCCAGCCAAGTCTAAACGCATGAGCAATAAATCGTTAGCCTGATTTAGAAAGCCAAGATTTACAACATAGGGAAGTAGATGTGAATCATTATTTATATAGTAATGGATTCCGTCAAGTTCAGAAAGAAGTTGCTGTTTCAAACTTTCAACATGTTCCATGTTTTCTTGGTAGCAATTGAGGCTCTCTTTTAGAGCCGCAACCATACCGGCAATAGCCGCTAAATTCTCAGTTCCTGCACGCCTTTTATCCTCTTGATCTCCACCATGTAAAAATTTGTCAAATTTTACATGATTGAAGTACAAGAAGCCGATGCCTTTTGGACCATGAAATTTATGAGCTGATGCACTCATAAAGTCAATTCCTAGCTCGTCAGGATAGACAGGTAATTTGCCTATAACTTGCACAGCATCCACATGATAAGTAGCGGGATGATGTTTCACAACGTCAGCAATTTCTTTGACTGGAAGCATATAGCCTGTTTCATTATTGGCATACATGGTTGAGACAAGTATTGTATCTTCTCGAAGGGCTTCTTTTATCTGTTGAGCCGTAATCTCTCCATTTTTAGGTTGGATATAAGTAGCTTCAAAGCCAAATTTATCCACCAGATATTCAATCGTTTCAAGAACCGAATGATGCTCAATAGCAGTAGTAATAATGTGTTTTCCTTGATCTTGATGGGCTAAGGCATACCCTTTTATGGCTGTATTGTTACTTTCTGTCCCACCAGATGTAAAGATGATATGTTGACTATTAGTATGAAGCAGTTCAGCAAGCTCTTGTCGGGCTTCGCGAAGAATTTTGCTAGCAACTCTTCCGTGACTATGAATGCTAGATGGATTGCCGAAGGTATTTTCCATAACCTGTGTCATAGCAGTAATAGCAGCTTTTGACATGGGAGTTGTTGCTGCATTATCGAAATAAATCAAGATTTCTCCTTATTTCTTTTTATTGTAAGCAAAGAGAGGACTAACTGGTTTTCTTTTATGAATACGAACAATTGCATCTCCGATTAGCTCACTTGCAGTAATGTATTGAACATTTTTCGGAGTTTTTTCTTTGGTTGCAACTGAGTCGGTTACTAGAATTTCTTTGATTGGGGCATTGTCTAACTTTTCAGCAGCTCCCTCAACAAATAAACCATGACTAGAAACTGCATAAATCTCTGTTGCACCTTCACGTTCAACGATTTTTGAAGCTTCCGCAAAGGTACGTCCGGTATTTAAAATATCATCAATGAGAATAGCTTTTTTGCCAGCAACATCTCCGATAATGTAGCCTTCGTTACGATGAGAATCGTCTTGTGCATAGTCAATAATCGCAATTGGAGCATCTAAATGTTCTGCTAAGCTTCTAGCACGTTTAACACCAGAGTTTTTGGGACTGACCACAACTACGTCCTCGCCAGACAAGCCTTTTTCGCAGTAATGTTTGGCAAAAAGAGGAACGGTGTAAAGGTTATCAACAGGGATATCAAAGAAGCCTTGAACTTGGACAGCATGCAAATCTAGGGTTAGAACACGATCAACTCCTGCCTTTACTAGCATGTTCGCTACGAGCTTGGCTGTAATTGGTTCGCGAGGAGCGGCTGTACGGTCTTGACGAGCATAGCCAAAATATGGCATCACAACATTGACAGAATTAGCGCTGGCGCGATTGCAAGCATCCACCATGATGAGAAGTTCCATCAAATGATTATTGACAGGAAAACTTGTTGATTGAATGATAAATACATCAAAGCCACGCACACTTTCCTCGATGTTTACTTGAATTTCTCCGTCCGAAAATTGACGTGATGAAAGTTTGCCAAGAGGCACACCAGCAGCTTTAGCGATTTTTTCGGCAATATCGTGATTGGAATTTAGTGCAAACAACTTCATCTGTGCTTTATCCGTCAGTATATCCATGATAACTTATTAAGACTCCTTTTGATTTCTACACTCCATTTTATCAAAAAATAAGTAAAATTTCAGCTTTTTATTCATAAGTTTTGAGCAAATCTTGCAACTTTAGGTTTTGCATATTTATAATGGATATGATGAGCTTGTAAAAAGTAGTCAAATTGTTCTTTACCCATTTCAGCATCTGTCGCTTCTAGCTCTAATTCGTAGTCTGTTTTGTCAAAATAATGATTCTCATCAAGTGCCATTAAGCCAATAGTGGTTTCTTTTTCATAGCGAATAGTTGTTAAGCTCCCCAGCACCTTTAGTTCATCGAGATTGATAGCAGCGTGAGTCAGCAGTATGCGTATTTCTCCTTCAGGTAGCACACATGTATTGATGAGTGTGTGACACTCTTCTAAAGTGAGAGATTGATTGTATTCCATATTACCGACCTGCTGCGGAATTTTTAAAGTTAATTCGGCACGATTTTCAAAAGCACGGACGCGTAGTGCCATTTTTGCATCTCGGATCGAAAAGTCTGCTGTGTCAATATAGTAGTTTGTCTGTTTGGTAGCTGTTATATCTGAAAACAGCGGTAACAGCTGTTGGTACTCATTTTTTGTCAGAAGTGTTTTGTATTCAATTTCCAGGTGATTCATTTCCCAATCCTTTTCTTTTGTTTGAAAGCGATTTATGTTATAATAAGTATTGTGTTTATTTTATAAAAAAATAAGTAAAATGACAAGGTGATAGTATGGAAGTAGAATGGGAAGAGTTCCTGGATCCTTATATTCAAGCGGTTGGTGAGTTGAAAATCAAACTGCGCGGGATTCGCAAACAATACCGAAAACAAAAACAGCATTCTCCGATTGAATTTGTAACGGGGCGTGTAAAACCAATAGAAAGCATCAAAGAAAAAATGGCTTTGCGTGGGATTAAAGAAGAAAATCTGGCGCAAGATATGCAAGATATAGCTGGTTTGCGCGTAATGGTCCAATTTGTGGATGATGTAGAAGAAGTTTTGGATGTTTTGCGAAAACGTCATGATATGCGGATTATTCAAGAGAGAGACTATATTAAAAATCGTAAAGCTAGTGGTTATCGCAGTTACCATGTTATTATTGAATACCCCGTTGATACCATCAATGGGAGCAAAACGATTTTAGCAGAAATTCAAATTCGTACTCTGTCCATGAATTTTTGGGCAACAATTGAACATTCGCTGAATTATAAATACAAAGGTGAGTTTCCAGATGAAATTAAGAAACGTTTGGAGATTACAGCAAAAATCGCCTATCAATTAGACGAAGAAATGGGAAAAATTCGCGATGATATTCAAGAGGCACAAGCTTTATTTGACCCAATTAGTCGTAAATTAAATGATGGCGTAGGAAATAGTGACGATACAGATGAAGAATACAGGTAAAAGAATAGGGATTATCAGTAATCGCAGACGGCAAAGTCAAGAAATTTGTCGCCAATTGAAACAGAAACTAAAACAAAATCACTTTATTTTGAATGATAATAATCCTGATATTGTCATTTCCATTGGTGGCGATGGGATGCTTTTGTCAGCATTTCACAAATATGAAGATCAGCTAGACAAAGTTCGCTTTGTTGGCGTTCACACAGGACATTTGGGCTTTTATACAGATTATCGAGATTTTGAGTTGGACAAACTAATCGATAATTTAAAATTAGACACAGGCGCAAAGGTGTCTTATCCGATTTTGAATGTGAAAATTTTCCATGGGAATAATGAAGTTTGTATAAAACGTGCATTGAACGAGGCGACAGTCAAGCGTTCTGGACGAACAATGGTCGCTGATATCATTATCAATCAGGTGCATTTTGAGCGCTTTCGTGGTGACGGCATTTCAGTATCAACTCCGACAGGAAGCACAGCTTACAATAAATCGTTGGGTGGAGCTGTTCTGCACCCAACCATCGAAGCTCTTCAGATTGCAGAAGTTGCAAGCTTGAACAATCGTGTGTTTCGGACTTTGGGCTCCTCAATTATCGTCCCTAAGAAAGATAAAATTGAAATTGTGCCGACTTGGAATGATCGACATGCGATTTCGATTGACAATCAAAATTTTATGATAAATAATATTTCTAAAATTGAATTTCAAATTGATCAACATAAGATTAACTTTCTTGCTACACCGAGTCATACGAGCTTCTGGAATCGTGTCAAAGATGCCTTTATTGGCGAGGTGGAGGAATGAGGTTTGAATTTATCGCAGATGAGCATGTGAAAGTCAAAACATTTCTAAAAAAACATGAAATTTCCAAAAGTTTGCTTGCAAAAATAAAGTTTTCTGGTGGGGATATTCAGGTAAACGGTAAAAAGCAAAATGCCATTTATTTGTTAGATATTGGCGACAAAGTTGCCGTCGATATTCCTGCAGAAGAAGGTTTTGGAAGTTTGCAAGCTGTAGAGAAAGATTTAGAAATTGTCTACGAAGATGAACATTTTCTGATTTTGAACAAGCCGGCAGGCGTAGCCAGTATTCCTAGCGTGAATCATTCCAATACAATGGCTAATTTTGTGAAGGCTTATTACATTGCGAATCATTATGAAAATCAGCAGATTCATATTGTGACTCGTTTAGACCGTGATACGAGTGGTCTGATGTTGTTTGCAAAGCACGGTTATGCTCATGCAAGATTGGACAAGCAGTTGCAAAAGAAAGTCATTGAGAAGCATTATTATGCTTTGGTCAAGGGTTCGGCACCGCTAAAGCCAGAAGGAGATATTATTGCTCCCATAGCGCGTGAAGATAGTAGTATCATTACTCGGTGTGTGGCAAGAAATGGAAAATATGCTCATACGAGTTATAAAGTTTTAGCGCAGTATGATGACATTTATCTCGTGGATATTCACCTTCATACAGGACGGACACACCAGATTAGGGTTCATTTTTCTTATATTGGTTTTCCGCTCTTGGGAGATGATTTATATGGTGGGAGCATGACTGACGGAATAACGCGGCAAGCACTTCATTGTCATTCATTGCGTTTTTACAATCCATTCCATGAGGAAGTTGTGAATAAATCAAGTCCTCTTCCGAAAGATTTTCAAACAGTCATTCAAAAATTAAGCAATAAGTAAGGAGTAAAACATGAAAATTTTTGAAACAATTCGTGAAACATTGCAAGGCAAAGAAGTGAAGATTGTCTTACCAGAAGGTGAAGAACCACGTATTCTTCAAGCTACTAAACGTTTGGTAAGGGAAACAAGTATCACACCTGTTTTATTGGGGAATCCTGAAAAAATTCGTATTTATCTTGAAATTGAAGGTGTGACAGAAGGTTATGAAGTCATTGATCCTCAAAATTGTTCATGCTTTGAAGAAATGGTTGCAGCTTTTGTAGAACGCCGTAAAGGAAAAATCACAGAAGACGAAGCGCGTAAATTATTGAAAGAGGACGTCAATTATTTTGGTGTCATGCTTGTTTATCTTGGTAAAGTACAAGGTATGGTTTCTGGTGCGATTCATTCTACAGCAAGCACGGTTCGTCCAGCTCTTCAAATTATCAAAACACTTCCTTGGGTTTCTCGCACATCTGGTGCCTTTCTCATGGTTCGCGGTGATGAACGCTATGTTTTCAGTGATTGTGCAATCAATATTGACCCAGATGCTAAAACATTAGCAGAAATTGCTATTAACTCTGCCTTGACCGCGCAAATCTTTGACATTGACCCTAAAGTGGCGATGCTGAGCTATTCAACTAAAGGTTCTGGATTTGGTGAAAAGGTTGATAAAGTCGTCGAAGCAACGAAACTTGCGCAAGAAATGCGACCAGATTTGGCTATTGACGGAGAATTACAATTTGATGCAGCTTTTGTGCCTAAAACGGCAGAGTTAAAAGCTCCTGGAAGCAATGTAGCTGGTCAAGCGACTGTCTTTGTATTTCCTGGTATTGAAGCTGGAAATATCAGTTATAAAATGGCAGAGCGCCTCGGTGGCTTTTCAGCAGTCGGTCCTATTTTGCAAGGATTGAACCACCCAGTAAACGACCTTTCCCGTGGATGCAATGCTGATGATGTTTATAAATTAACATTGATTACTGCCAGCCAAGCAGTTGGTCATTATTAGAAAGCCAAGACAGAATCCAGAATTCAAGTTCTGGGTTCTCTTTTTATTTTGTGTTATACTAAAGCTATGTTAGATTTGAAAAAATATGGGATTGAGATGTGGGAGGATGAAAAGATTATCTCTTTTCGCCAAAAATTATTAGCTTGGTATGATGAAAATAAGCGCGATTTACCTTGGCGGAGAAGCAGCAATCCTTATCATATCTGGATTTCAGAAATTATGCTTCAGCAAACACGGGTAGATACGGTTATTCCTTACTATGAGCGTTTTTTAGCCTGGTTTCCGACAATTAAAGATTTAGCAATGGCTTCAGAAGAACGTTTGCTTAAAGCTTGGGAGGGGCTAGGTTACTATTCGCGAGTACGCAATATGCAACAGGCTGCTCAGCAGATTATGACAGATTTTAGTGGCGAGTTTCCTCACACTTACGAGGAGATTTCTAGTCTGAAAGGAATTGGTCCTTATACAGCAGGAGCTATTGCAAGTATTGCTTTTGGCTTGCCTGAGCCAGCGGTTGATGGGAATGTTATGCGGGTCCTGAGCCGTTTATTTGAGGTGAGTTTGGATATTGGTGTCCCTGCTAACCGAAAGGTTTTTCAAGCGATGATGGAAATTCTGATTGACCCCCAAAGACCGGGAGATTTCAACCAAGCTTTGATGGATTTGGGCTCAGATATTGAAGCGCCTGTCAACCCTAGACCTGAGGACAGTCCAGTAAGGGAATTTAGTGCTGCTTACTTACATGGAACAATGGATAGATACCCTATCAAAGCTCCTAAGAAAAAACCTATTCCAGTTTATTTGTATGGTTTGATTATCCAGAATAATCAAGGAGAATTTCTTTTAGAGAAAAATGAAGCAAGCAGTCTTTTATCAGGATTTTGGCACTTTCCTTTGATTGAAGTAGACGAATTTTCGGATGATGAACAGTTATCCCTTTTTGAAGTAGCAGAAAATCAAGTTGCAATTGAATTATCTCCGCAAGAAAGCTTTGAGCAGGATTATGATGTGGTAGTGAATTGGCAGGAGCAAGCTTTTCCGACAATTCAACATGTGTTCAGTCATCGCAAGTGGCAGATTCGTTTGCTTTACGGTCAGGTGGTAAATGCTACGGAAATGCCTAAACAGGAACAAGTTTTGTGGCTGCATCCTGATGACTTTACCGACTATCCGTTTGCGAAACCTCAGCAGAAAATGTGGCAAACTTTTCAAAAAGGAAAATTAAAAGGAAATTAAATATTAAGAGACAGGGACGATATGATCCCTGCCTCGTTTGGTGATAGTAAAAAGTTACTGCTTAGTTAGTTTATAATATACTTTGAAGCTGGAAATTTTAATTCCAGCTTCATTTTTATAAGTTAGCGAATGTCTTGATTTCGTCAGCCGTCATAGAAGAGTCACAACGGACAGTCACATGACCATTCTCTGTGTGTAAAAATCCTGGCACAGTTGGGATTCCATATTCGGAACGAAAAGCTTGGAGTTCTTCCAGTTCACTAGGTTCCTCACTGTTGATAAAGAAAATGTATGCTTGGGTTTCAGCGACAACACTAGCTAGCGTAGTGGCGAATTTACGACAGTAAGGGCACGTTTTACGCCCAATGAAAAAAGTTGCGTTTTCTTTATTTTCAATGGCTTGTCGGGCACGTTCTACAGTCGTGACTTCTAAATCTTTGATATCTTGCGTAAAATTATCCATAAAATAACCTCATTTCTTTTGCTCATTCTAGTATGCCACAAATAGGAAAATAATGCAGAGATTTGAAATGAAATGTAAAATATTGAAAGAGAAGTGAAACAGAACTAGAAACTGAAAATTTTAATTGTCATCCTCTTATCTCAAGACTCCGCTATAAAATGTTTCCCAGCTATTTTGTATAGTCTCCCCTGTAACGTTGAGCAAATGTTAAAAAGCGAAAAGACTTTGAGACCTACTTCGAAAGCTCTGTCCGCCATCTTAAAGCAGCGTTTGAGCAATTATCTGTCATTTGTTACAAGACAATTTCGAGTCTGAGACACTCTTGTCCCAGACTCGAAGTTTGAATATTGTAGAAGTTAGACTGAGAAATCAAAGCCTTCTTACTTTTTGCTTATTTTACAAAATCATTGATTTCTGCTTCAATTTTTGCAATTTTTGCTTGAGCGTCTTGGCTGGAATTTCCGACAACAGCAATGTAGAATTTGATTTTTGGTTCAGTTCCTGAAGGACGTACAGCAATCCATGAACCATCAGTAAGTGTGTATTTTAATACATCGCTTGGTGGAGTTGTTAATTTCGTTACATCGCCGTCAGAATCAGTAGCAGTTTGTGCTTTGAAATCTTCTGTGACTGCAACAGCAGTAGCGTTAAATTCTTTTGGTGCATTGTCACGGAACTTGCTCATAATAGCTTTGATTTGTTCCGCGCCATCAACACCAGACAGAGTAACTGAAATCGTCTTTTCAGCATAATAACCATATTCTTTGTAGATTTCTTCAATTCCGTCTGCAAGAGTTAAGCCGCGAGAACGGTAGTAGGCAGCTAATTCTGCAACAACTAATACAGCTTGGATAGCATCTTTGTCACGCACAAATGGTTTAATCAAGTAGCCAAAGCTTTCTTCAAAGCCCATCATGTAAGTGTGATTGTGTTTTTCTTCAAATTCTTGAATCTTTTCGGCGATAAATTTGAAACCAGTTAAGACATTGAACATGGTTGCGCCGTAGCTTTCAGCAATCTTGGTTACAAGATCGGTAGACACAATGGATTTGCAAAGTGCTGCATTGGCAGGAAGTGTTCCAGCAGTCTTATGCGCTTCAAGGATGTACTTAGCCATAATTGCACCGATTTGATTTCCTGAAAGATTGCGGTAGCTGCCGTCTTTTTGGAGAACTTCAACGCCCACACGGTCAGCATCTGGGTCTGTTGCGACAAGGACATCCGCACCAACTTTACGCCCTAATTCTTCAGCGAGAGCGAAAGCAGCTTGGTTTTCTGGATTTGGTGATTTGACAGTGGAGAAGTCTGGATCTGGCACACATTGAGCTTCAACGACTTGAACAGAGTCAAAACCAGCTTGAGCAAATGCTCGGCGTGCTAACATTTCACCTGTACCGTGAAGCGGAGTGTAGACGATTTTCATGTCTTTGCCATATTCGTCAATCAATTGTTGATTGATATTCACGTCTTTTACTTCTTTTAGGTATTCAATATCGACATTTTCACCGATGATTTCAATCAATCCAGATGCTTTTTCTGCTTCAACATCAGCAACTTCAATGGCAAATGGATTTTCAATAGCACGAATATAAGCTGTTAGAGCATCAGCATCATGAGGCGGCATTTGACCACCATCTTCGCCATAAACTTTATAGCCATTAAATGGAGCAGGGTTGTGGCTAGCAGTAATCATAATTCCAGCAAAAGTTCCTAAATGGCGAACTGCAAATGAAAGTTCTGGTGTTGGACGGAGACTCTCAAATACATAAGATTTAATGCCATGTTTTGCTAAAACAGCAGCAGATTCAAAGGCGAATTCTGGTGAGAAGTGGCGAGAGTCGTAAGCAATAGCGACACCGCGTTTTTTGAAATCTTCGCCTTTTTCGTCAATCAAACGTGCTAAACCTTCAGTTGCCTGACGAACGACATAAATATTGATACGATTCGTACCAGCACCTATCAGACCACGCATACCAGCAGTACCAAATTCAAGATTGGTATAAAAAGCATCTTCTTTTGTTTTTTCATCCATTGAATCCAATTCTTTACGAAGATAGTCTGGAAGTTCTGCAAAATCAAGCCATTTTTTGAAATTTTCTTGGTAAGTCATTACGAAATCTCCTTTTTAAAATAGGAAAGCTTATGAAAAATCAGTGAAAACAGGAAATATCATTGCTTATTTAATAAAGGAACGAGCATATCCATTTTTCTCAATTTTTCAGCTTTCTGCATTTGTTTAACCGTTTTCATTATAGCATTTTTTCATAAAAAAATCACGTTTTCACGTGATTATTTTCTAACTTTTTCAAGTGCTGGGATAATGGTAACTGTCAGAACCGCAGAAATAATCATTTCAGCAATAGAATTGGTTGAAATGACAGAGGCAAGCAGCAACTGAATGTTTCCATTATACACTTTGGAGAATAGCAGGAAAATCCCTCCTAAAACAAATATGGTATTTGTCAACGAACCGACTGTTCCAGCTAAGATAAGTCCGGTCTTATTTTTAAGATATTTATAAACAAAATAAGGAGTGACTCCGATTAAGATTCGTGGAACGAGGGCAATGAGGAGCGAATAAATATTCCCATTAGGTACAAACGGGCTAAACAAGTAACTGGTTGGCAAGAGAACAAGTGTGTTCGTAACCAGACTAATGATACCCATTAGCGCCCCTAAAATAGCACCTACTTTTGGTCCATATAAAATACTTGCAATAATAATGGGAATGTGGACAATCGTTGGTTTGATCGGAACAGGGAATAGGTTAAATATCACTGAACTCAATAGATGAATGACGAGCATAATCGCAAAAAAGATAGCAATTTGAGCAATATTAGATTGTTTCTTCATAAATCATTTCCTTTACTTTTTTTATAATTGTTTCTATATCAGCAAGTGCGCCGATTCCTTTGTCACCACAAGCGAGGACGGTTTCTCTAGGCTGAATGATTTGCCAGCCATATTTTTCTAATTTAGATAGATTTTCTTGAGTGATTGGATTTTCATACATTTTTGTATTCATAGCGGGAGCCAGCACTTTTTTAGCTATTGATGGCAGAGCAAGTGCGGTACTGGTTATCATATTGTCTGCAAAGCCATTGGCTAATTTAGCGATTGTATTGACAGAAGCAGGTGCAACTAAGAAAAGATCCGTTTGCTTGGCAATTTCAATATGATTAACTTTGTTTGGCGCAGGCTCGTCCATGACGTCTGTATGTACTAAATTTTTCGACAATACCTGTAAAGTCAACGGTGTAATGAAATTTGTAGCTACTTGAGACATCAGAACAGTTACATTTAGATCGTCTTTTGTCAATTGACTGACCAAGTCGGCAGCTTTATATGCAGCGATACTTCCTGTAACAGCTAAAGTAATATGTTTCATAGATTGTCCTTTGCGTGAATGTGTGTTACGAGTTGTTGAGCGATTTCCTCTTTGGTGCTGGCTTCTATGACAGAATTTTCTTTGACCAAGTAAGCATGATGTTGATTGCTTGAAATATCATACAAGTCATTTGCTACAATTATTTCAGCTTGATTTTTAGCAAGACTGGCACGAGCAACTGTCAGTAATTCTTCCTTAGAAACATCAACTAAGAGTTTAAAACCAATTAGACGGATATCGGGATTCCATTTTTTGACTTGGCTGATAATTTTTGGAGTTTGCTTGAGAAAGAGTACTTGGTATTCATCTTTTGATGAAATCTTGCCTTGATCATTGGTCTTATTCAAAAATTCTGTTAAATCCTGTGAAGCAGTAATTTGATCAAAACCTGTCATGTAAATAGGCGTGTAGTCAGAGACGGCCATTGAATGAATCAAAACATCATGAATTTTGACCAAAGACTGCATTGTTTCTAGCAAATCCTGAACATTTTCAATGATTTGAATGGTTAAATTTGGATGAGCAGCAGGTTTGACAGCACTCTGTGTAGTGATTAAGGTGACCTGATCACCTTGTGTTAAAAAACTCTCTGCAATAAGAGCACCAAGTCTTCCTGTTGAGTGATTCGTAATAGAACGAACTTGATCAATTTTTTCGCTTGTTCCGCCAGAAGTAATCAATAGTTTCATAACTAAATTTTACACAAAAAAACTTAATTCGTAAATAGAAAAGACTTTCCCGAACGTTTTTGAGAAGTTTAGCTTTGAAAGTGTTTGTTTTCTTTATTTTTTGGTATAATAATCCTATCAAAACTGGAGGATTCCAAATGAAAACGGATATAGAAATTGCTCAGAGCGTTGACTTACAGCCGATTGCTGATGTAGTGAAGAAAGTTGGAATTGATTACGACGATTTGGAGCTTTACGGTAAATACAAGGCTAAATTGTCTTTTAATAAGATTCAGGAATTACAAAAGAATCCAGTTGGTAAGCTGATTCTGGTAACAGCAATCAATCCAACACCGGCTGGCGAAGGGAAATCGACTATTACTATTGGTTTAGCAGACGCTCTCAACAAAATAGGCAAGAAAACCATGATTGCGATTCGTGAACCATCTCTTGGACCAGTAATGGGAATCAAAGGCGGAGCCGCTGGAGGTGGTTATGCACAGGTTCTACCAATGGAAGACATCAATTTGCATTTCACAGGAGATATGCATGCGATCACCACTGCCAACAATGCCCTTTCTGCTTTGATTGATAATCATTTACATCAAGGAAATGCTCTAGGAATTGACCAACGTCGCATTATCTGGAAGCGCGTGGTAGATCTGAATGACCGTGCTTTGCGGCATGTGACAGTCGGTCTAGGCAGTCCGGTTAATGGAATTCCGCGGGAAGATGGTTTTGATATTACGGTTGCATCTGAAATCATGGCTATTCTCTGTTTAGCGACAGGTATTGAAGACTTGAAAGAACGTCTAGCTAATATCGTTATTGGTTATCGTTATGATCGGACGCCTGTTTATGTTCGAGATTTGGAAATAAAAGGTGCTCTTGCTCTCATCTTGAAAGATGCTATAAAGCCCAATCTAGTACAGACTATTTATGGAACCCCTGCCTTCGTTCACGGTGGACCGTTTGCCAATATTGCTCACGGCTGTAATTCCGTTTTGGCAACGACAACAGCTTTGCATTTGGCGGACTACACGGTGACTGAAGCTGGATTTGGTGCGGATCTAGGGGCTGAAAAATTCCTAGATATCAAAACACCCAATCTTCCGACTGCTCCAGATGTAGTGGTTATTGTTGCAACTCTCAGAGCATTGAAAATGAACGGTGGTGTTGCTAAAGAAGATCTGACAACTGAGAATGTTGAAGCGGTTAAAGCAGGTTTTGCCAACCTCAAACGCCATGTGGGAAATATCCGTAAATTTGGTGTTCCGGTTGTGGTGGCTATCAATGAATTTGTCTCTGATACTGAGGCTGAAATTGCCGTTCTCAAGGAACTTTGCACGGAGATTGATGTCCCTGTGGAATTGGCTAGTGTCTGGGCAGACGGAGCTGACGGTGGTCTAGCTCTTGCTGAAACTGTGGTTAAAACGATTGAAGAGACTCCTGCTCACTACAGCCGACTCTATGACAACAATCTGTCTATCGAAGAAAAAATCGAGAAAATTGTCAAGGAAATCTATCGTGGAACAAAAGTCAATTTTGAAAAGAAAGCCAAAATTCAAATTTCTCAAATTGTCAAGAACGGTTGGGATAAGCTACCAATTTGTATGGCCAAGACCCAATATAGTTTTTCAGACAATCCAGCCCTGCTTGGAGCACCAGAAGATTTTGAAATCACTATCCGTGAAGTCGTTCCAAAACTAGGTGCAGGCTTTATTGTAGCCTTGACTGGTGATGTTATGACTATGCCCGGTCTGCCAAAACGCCCAGCAGCCCTCAATATGGACGTAGCAGCAGACGGAACTGCTATTGGACTATTTTAAAACGAAAAAGGTTCGAGAGAGCCTTTTCTTTTTGAATTTGGTAAAATATACATGGTGATATACTTCATTTTGATGAAAATAATAAGAAGAAAGGAAGGTTCGGATGAATATCAGATTAGCAAATAAAAACGATGCCACTGCTCTTGTAGCTATTTACGCGCCTTATGTGGAGAAAACAGCCATTACTTTTGAGTACGATATTCCGTCGGTGGAGGAATTTTCTGATCGGATTGAGAAGACCTTGGAAAGGTATCCTTATCTGGTGGCAGAAGAAGATGGAGCAATTCTAGGTTATGCTTATGCTTCGACTTATTATGGTCGAGAGGCATACAACTGGGCTGTTGAACTGTCGGTCTATGTAGCTGATGAGAATCGCGGTAGAGGGATTGGGAAGCAGCTTTATGACAAATTGGAAGAAATTCTTGAACAGCAAGGTTTTGTCCAGTTTCTAGCTTGTATTGCTCTTCCGAATGACGCCAGTATTTCTTTCCATAAAAAACGTGGTTATCAGCAAGTAGCGCATTTCCCAAAAATCGGCTATAAATTTGGCTGCTGGCATGATACAGTTTGGTTGCAGAAGAGTTTAGATAAACCAGCAAGACCAATCAAATTAATCAAAAATATAGGTATTAAAAATGAATGATGATATGAATGCAGAAGATATTTTTCAGAATTTAAAAGAAGTAGCTAACTCCGATGACGCTGTTCATATGAGAGCATATATGAAAAATCAATTTGAATTTTTAGGAGTTAAAACACCTGTTAGACGCCAAGTTTCTAAGATATTTTTTAAGAAAAATCACAAGTCTACGATAGATTGGAAATTTATCCATCAGGCTTGGGAGAACCCCTATCGTGAAATGCAATATGTGGTGCTGGATTATTTGCAATTGAAACAAAAAGCTTTGACACCAAGCGATTTGCCAAAGATAAAGAAATTAGCACAAACAAAGCCATGGTGGGACACGGTTGACTTTTTGTGCCGTTCAGTAGGCTTTATTTGCCTGCACTATCCTGAGACAAAGAAATTTGTGTTGGAGTGGAGCAGAGATGAAGATTTTTGGCTACGGCGCCTTGCTATCGAGCATCAATTGCTTCAAAAAGAAGAAACGGATGTCCAGCTCCTGGAGCAGATCCTAATCAACAATCTGGACCAGACTGAGTTTTTCATCAATAAGGCTATTGGCTGGGCGCTACGAGACTACTCCAAAACTAATCCCGACTGGGTGCGGGAGTTTATCGAAAAATACAAAGATAGACTGAGTAAACTCAGCATTAAAGAAGGAAGCAAGTATTTGTGAGATTGATAGATGAGGAAGTTTTTCCATCAGTAGTTAAAAACTGATGAAGAGGATTGATAAATGAAATATCGCAGGCAAGTATTGATGAACTAGCAAAAACCGAACCAATTCTCTTTGTGAGCATTACCCAAGAGGATTGGTTCGGTTTTTTGTCTTACTTAGTTTCTAGTTTGCTTTTCGATTTTCATTGAGTGTTAGATATTTTTTTGCTTTAAGTGATGTATATGATTGTATCTGGTATAATGAATGATAATAATCGTCAAAATAGTGGTGACTGTCCAGATAGCGTATTGGTGAATGAAGCGTGTGAGAAAACCAGTAAAAACAGCACCGCCGATGAAACTAGCGACAATCATAGAGTAATTAGCCGCTTGCCTTCTAATAATATGTCTACGGTCTTTAAAACGAATATACTCATACCAAGCAGTGACCATTCTCCGATAGTTTCCTGAAGTCATCATAATCATATAGGGATAAGACTCGATTTTTGAGCCTGTATAAGTTAGCATGACCATTCCGGTAGAGGTTGCAAGCAATATCACCCAGATAAAATAATGAGAATGAAAGAAAGGAAAGAGGAAAGTCGTGAGAGTCAATGGTAAGACCCCCCAAGTACGCCAATGTGAACTTTGCGCCCGTTCCTTAAGTAGAATACCGAAGACAAAGCCACAGGTAAAAAAGATAAGCGAAAGGATACGGTAAGCAGTCTTTACGGTTGGTCCATCCCAATCGGCTACGATTAAAAGAATATTCCCTGTTTGGGTTGCGATTAGCGTACTAAATTGCATATGCGAGAAAACATCAAGGCAGCCACCTACAGCACCAAGTAAGAGGGCCATTGTTCGCCTATCTTGAGGCATGGGGACAGGCTGTTTCATAGTATCCATAACTTCATCCTCCTAAAGACTATTTTACTCTTTTAAGGCACCAATTTCAAATATGGATAAGCTAAAAAATCTCTCATAAAAAATAGTTTGACTTTTAGGATTTTCTATAGTAGAATGCTAGATATGCGATGAGTCGATAAGTGGCGCAAGCCACATATTGAGCATGGGAGGTCATATACGCAGGAGCGGACCTTGATGAGTTGTGTGAACCTGCTCATCACACGAAAGTGCCCTCAATCCCTACTTTTTAGTGGGGATTTTTTTCTTATAAGTCTTTTCAATTCTTTAGAAAAGTAGTATAATACCAGCAATACACAAATTTTTTGAAAATTCAGAGAGGTATGTTATGGGATATACAGTTGCTGTGGTTGGTGCTACAGGTGCCGTTGGAGCTCAAATGATTAAAATGCTGGAAGAATCAAGTCTTCCAATTGAGAAAGTACGCTACTTGGCTTCAGCTCGTTCTGCTGGGAAAGTTTTGAAATTCAAAGACCAAGACATCACAATTGAAGAAACAACGGAAACTGCCTTTGAAGGTGTAGATATCGCTCTCTTTTCAGCAGGTGGCTCAACGTCTGCCAAGTATGCTCCTTACGCTGTTAAGGCAGGAGCTGTTGTCGTTGACAATACCTCTCATTTCCGTCAGAATCCTGATGTGCCTCTGGTGGTACCGGAAGTGAATTCTCATGCACTTGATGCTCATAACGGGATTATTGCTTGCCCTAACTGTTCCACCATCCAGATGATGGTGGCGCTGGAACCTGTTCGTCAGAAATGGGGCTTGGAGCGTATTATCGTATCGACCTATCAAGCTGTGTCCGGTGCTGGTATGGGAGCTATTCTTGAGACTCAACGCGAACTGCGTGAGGTCTTAAATGACGGAGTCAATCCGTGTGATGTCAAGGCTGAGATTTTGCCTTCCGGCGGTGACAAGAAACACTATCCGATTGCTTTTAATGCTCTTCCTCAAATCGATGTCTTTACGGACAATGACTACACCTACGAAGAGATGAAGATGACCAATGAAACCAAGAAGATCATGGAAGATGACACGATTGCGGTTTCTGCTACTTGTGTTCGTATCCCTGTTCTTTCAGCGCACTCAGAGTCTGTCTACATCGAGACAAAAGAAGTGGCACCCATCGCAGAGGTCAAAGCAGCTATTGCGAACTTCCCAGGAGCAGTATTAGAGGATGATGTTGCTCATCAAGTCTACCCTCAAGCTGTCAATGCTGTCGGAAAACGCGAGACATTCGTGGGACGAATTCGCAAGGATTTGGACGCTGAAAAAGGCATCCATATGTGGGTGGTTTCAGACAATCTGCTTAAAGGTGCTGCTTGGAATTCTGTTCAAATCGCTGAGACTTTGCATGAACGTGGCTTGGTCCATCCAACAGCAGAGGTCATTTTCAAATTGAAGTAAAATGTGAGATAATATTCGTATAGTTGTATTTTGCAGGCTAGGAGGACGATAGTTATGTCTATAGAAGATTTAAAAAAAGCAAGAATCATAACAGCACTTGTAACACCGTTTAAAGAGGACGGTAGCATTAACTTTGAGGCTCTTCCTAAGCTGATTGAACACCTTCTAGCGCATCATACAGAAGGATTGATTATCGCAGGAACGACAGGCGAAAGCCCAACTCTGACGCATGAAGAGGAGCTGGAATTATTTGCAGTAGTTCAAAAGATTGTAAAAGGGCGAGTTCCGCTGATAGCCGGAATTGGTACAAATGATACTCGAGATTCAGTTGAATTCGCGCGTGAAGTTGACAAATTTGGTGGTTTTGCTGCCGGACTTGCAGTGACTCCTTATTATAACAAACCGACTCAAGAAGGTCTATATCAGCATTATAAAGCGATTGCGGAAGCTTCAAATCTGCCAGTCATCGTTTATAATGTTCCTAGCCGAACGGTTGCTGGTTTGACAGTAGAAACTTCCTTGCGCTTGGCGCAGTTGCCAAATATTATTGCTATCAAAGACTGTACGGGTATAGATACTCTTACTCATTTGGTTGAAAACGCGCCACAGGACTTTCTAATTTATACTGGGGAAGACGGACAAGCTTTTCATGCAAAGGCAATTGGAGCACAGGGTGTTATATCTGTTGCGGCTCATACCAATGGTGATGATTTTTATGAAATGTTTTCAGCCTTAGATGAGGGCAATCTGAAAAAAGCTGCTCAGATTCAACGTCAGCTGTTACCAAAAATAGAAGCTCTCTTTTCTGTGACAAGCCCAGCACCACTTAAAGCTGTGCTAAATTCTCAAGGATTTGAAGTCGGACCACTCCGCCTCCCGCTTGTTGCCTGTACAGAGAAAGAAAAAGCCTCTATTCTTCCATTTTTTGAAGATTGAAATAAGCATTTTAGATTTCTAAAAAGTCGTAAAGATATTATCAAAATTTATTGTGAAGTAGTTAATTTTTTCATTACGGAGGACTTTGGCATCTAATGCCTTTGATGAGGATGATTGCTGTTATTTGTATTCCTGTAAAGGCTTATTTACCAGTGATTCTGTTGAGATTTCAGTTGGATGTCTCCATTAATTATGTTTTTCATCACCAGATATTACGAGAAAATATTAAATAAAGGGCTTGACCTGTTTGTTAGGGTCTGGTATATCATTTAATTGAGGAGGTGGTGCATCATGTTGAGAAATGAAATTCAAAATAAAACTGGTTTGACCAGAAAAGCAATTGAGTACTACGAGGAAAAAGGATTGATTAAGCCTTTGAAATCAGAAAATGGTTATCGAGATTATAGCGAATAAGACATGAAAATCTTGAGTAAGATATCTTTATTTAGAAAAGTTGGGCTTAGTATATCTGAGATAAAAGAATGTTTATCTTCAAACGGAAATTCATTATCTTCCATACTTAGAAGAAAACAACATCAGCTGGATATTGAACAAAAGAGGAAAGAGATTATTAAGCCAATCGTTAAGAAAGAAAGCTAGACTCTTATTGATGATAAGATAGCTTTGATTGAAGCAGAAGAAAGTATTTATGAGAGATTAGAAAAAAACATTTCCAGGATATTTTGGGCAATTAATTTTTTCTGCATGCCAGTCATTTTTGAATGAACATTTAAGAGAGGATGGAAAAGAAGCTTATAAAAAATTTGTTAACTATCTAGATAGCCTTCCTTCTTTTAACCTTAGTAAAGAATAACAAGATTATATTGAAGAAGTAAGCTCTGCTTTTGATATGAAAGTATTAAAAGAAGTTAATGCGTCAAAAATTGAAGCAATAGAAAATGCCGAAAAGTGGCTAACAGAAAATAAGAATATTATAGCTCAATATCAAGATTATAAAAATAGCGACAATTATAAAAATAGTCCTATGAAAACAATTCAAGATAAATTACAAACGTTTATGTTAGACAATAAATATTATGAAATAGCAATTCCACTAATAAGGAAATTTAGTAAGAGTTATAATCAGTATTACAAAAAAACGCTTATTACAAACGAGCAATATTTGAAGGCTAGAGATTTATAAGAGTATAAGGCATCTACTCCGAGTGAGCTGGTGCTTTTTTCAAAAATTTAATGTATCTGCTTACCCCAAAGGATAGACTTTCACTTTATTATAAAAAGATTATCAAAAACTCTTGCAATCTTTTTTTTCTTATGTTACAATAATTATTGGTTTGAAAAAACTGCCTAAGACAGTAGGGGAGCTCGACTCATAAAGATCCTACCGAGGACAAAACGGATCATGTAAAAGAAACGTATTGTACTTTCGTGTCTAGGTTTGGGCGCGTTTTTCTTTTGGAAAAATTCCCCAAGCAAAATAATTACGGAGGTGAAACACTAAATGAGTGAAGCAAGTATTGCTAAAAAAGCGGAACTAGTTGATGTAGTTGCTGAAAAAATGAAAGCAGCTGCAAGTATCGTTGTTGTGGATGCTCGTGGTCTTACAGTTGAACAAGACACAGTTCTTCGTCGTAATCTTCGTGGAAGCGAAGTTGAGTATAAAGTCATTAAAAACTCAATCTTACGTCGTGCAGCTGAAAAAGCTGGACTTGAAGGTCTTGCTGATGCGTTTGTTGGACCATCTGCTGTTGCATTTTCAAATGAAGATGTTGTAGCACCAGCAAAAATCATCAATGATTTTACTAAAGAAGCTGATGCACTTGAAATTAAAGGTGGAGCTATTGAAGGTGCGGTTGCATCTAAAGAAGAAATTGTTGCTCTTGCAACTCTTCCAAACCGCGAAGGACTTCTATCTATGCTACTATCTGTACTTCAAGCGCCAGTTCGCAACGTTGCTCTTGCAGTCAAAGCGGTTGCAGACAACAAAGAAGAAGCGGCTTAATGTTAAGTTGCGCGTAGCCTATGCTACAAACTAATTTTAAACTAATGAAATATATTTGGAGGAAATAACAATGGCATTGAACATTGAAAATATTATTGCTGAAATTAAAGAAGCTTCAATCCTTGAATTGAACGACCTTGTAAAAGCTATCGAAGAAGAATTTGGTGTAACTGCAGCTGCTCCTGTAGCTGTAGCTGCTGCTGGTGCTGGTGAAGCTGCCGCTGCAAAAGATTCATTTGACGTTGAGTTGACTGCAGCAGGCGACAAGAAAGTCGGCGTTATCAAAGCTGTTCGTGAAATCACAGGTCTTGGTCTTAAAGAAGCTAAAGAACTTGTTGACGGAGCACCAACTGTTGTTAAAGAAGGTGTTGCAACTGCAGAAGCTGAAGAAATCAAAACTAAATTGGAAGAAGCTGGAGCTTCTGTTACTCTTAAATAATCGTTTAGTGATTACTTAGGACTGAAAGCCTAATATAAAAGCCTTTTCGTTGAGTTAAGGCGATTATAAATTGGGAAGTCTCATTTGACCCCCCACAAACACCCCCATAAATTGCTGTGGGGGTGTTTGTGTGTTCTGTTAGAGATTTATTGTTTTATCCCAAAATGATATAATTGTTTTAGATAAAAATTCTATTGATAGATGTATCTAGAATTTCAAAATATAATTTTAATAAATAATTTTATGGCAAAGGGGAGGACTCTCTTTAGTGTATTGTGTGAGCAATGCATTAAATAACTATTAGTTTTCTTTTGCTACTGAATGTGAGGTATATGATGTCAGTCAAGGAAATTAGTAATTACTCTGGGAAGACAGTGATGACAATTGAAAATCAACTAGTGTCTAAATTATTTAAATTAGGAAACTTATTTTTTCTTATTCTAGGTGTCCTATGGCTTTTTAGTTCTATCTACTTTATTCATTATTATTTAAAAATCGATTTCACTAATTTATCAAGTCGCCAAACTTTATTTTTAGTTTGCCTTATGGCTATTTTAGTATTCCTACTTTGGTTTAGAAAAGTTATTGTGAAAGTTTTTAAAGACTTATTTCATTTTTTTAATTGTAGAAAAAAATTGGTACTATTTGTTATTGTCGTTATTCAGTTTGTTGTGACAATTACAAGTATTCGTTTAGCAAGTGCTGATTCAACAATTATCTACAACATTGCTACCAATCAAGACTTTGCTTTATCAACAAATTATATTTCTATTAACCCTAACAATTATTTTTTATTGTTGTGGATGAAATTAATTTATCTGATGTTTGGAAATCAAACAATTTTAATGCTAGGTATTTGGAATATATTTTTTATTGATGCTAGTATTTGTTTAATCTATTTTACCAATAAGAAATGTTTAGATAAGTCGGTTTCAGATTTAAGTTATTTTCTTCTTGTTCTTATATTAGGGTTATCACCTCAATATATTTATACTTATTCTGACCCAATTGCACTATTTTTTCTTTCTCTAAGCTTATTTTTATTTGTAACGGCTGTCAAGAGAAATTACTCTGCTGTTCACATGTCATTAGCAGGGGTTGTTTTTGCAGTGGCGAACGGATTTCGACCGACACTATTGATTTTTGCTATTGCAGGTGTTATTGTGCTTTTTAAAGGTTTGGTTGATAAGAAATACCATTCAAATATTAAATTAATCCTTAGGAGCGTTTTGCTATTTTTAGTGAGTTTTTTATGCGTAACTCAACTCCAATCATTTTCACTTAGAACTCAGCACTTTGTCCAATTTGAAGAAGACAGAAGTAGAACTTTGTTGTATTATATTGATTTAGGTTTAACTCATGGTGGAAATGAGCATGCAGATCTTCCGAATGATGTTGTCTCGGCAATTGGTAATGAAAGAAATATCTCAGCTTTATCAGATATACATAGACGATTAAAGAACCACGATATAAGTAGTTTTACTAATCATCTCCTTTATAAGTATTATTGGATGACAAATGAGGGGATGTTTGGCTGGATACAAGAGAAAGTATTGAATGAAGATAGTCATTTAGATAATCAAGCACTTTTGAAATTTCAACAAAATACTTTCTCTAGATTTATTCGCAGTATTGTGTACACTCAAGGAACTAGATATGCTTATTATGCTGCGTCTATTCAAATTGTTTGGATTGTTATTTCCTTTAGCATTTGTATCTATCCGTTTTTTTATAGTGAAAAAGAATATAAACTTTGGATGCAGATAGCTATTTTTGGAGGATTGTTATACCTGCTAGTTTTTGAAGCTGGAAGGACAAGGTATTTGATTCAATTCTTACCAGCAGTCATTACAATTAGTGCTTGTGGATTGCAAAATAGTTTAAATTTTTTAAAGAGAAATTCATTATTAAATAAGTTTTGAATACTAATTTTTTAATTTATAGGGTGATATATGATTGATTTTGAAGAAGCGGAAATTTTATCTCAGATAGACTTTTAGGTGATTATGCTGATTATTTTAATGAGAGTAAGGAACATTTGATTTTTGAAAATCAGAAGGAATGTTGTGATATAACATAGTTGTAACAGTTCGACCTATAAGATATAATCTTAGGAAGAAACGGGGTATGTTACAAATGAGTCAATACTACGAACTGGAATTCAAGAAGATTGTCTGAATCAGTTACACTAAACTAGACAGTCTTATAAAGTGTTCTACACTAAAAAAACAGGAGAAAAGATATGTCTAGAAAAATCCGCCGTCATTTTACCGATGACTTTAAACAACAATCGTGGACCTCCACAATGTGGGAATGAAACGCAGTGAGCTGATCAAAGAATATGATTTAACACCCTTGACCTTTGATAAGTGGGTTCGACAGGCAAAAACGACTGGCTCATTTAAAACCGTTGATAATCTGATCAATGAAGAGCATGAGTTAATTGCCCTCAGGAAGCGCAATAAAGAGCTGGAAATGCAGGTAGAGATTAGCAGTGATGTTGGCGCGAAAAGACAAGTGATTACTGCTAACAAGGACAAATACAGTATTTCAGTCATGTGTCGTCTCTTGAATATTCCTCGTTCTAGCTATTACTACAAAGCTGTGGCCCCCATATCTGAAGCCGAACTTGAAGAAAGGGTTAAGCGTATTTTTCTTGATAGTAAGTCCAGATACGGTGCTAGAAAAATCAAGAAATATCTGGAAACGGAAGGTATGATACTGTCTCGCCATCGGATTCGTCGCATCATGAAGAGACTGAATCGAGTGTCAGTTTATCAGAAAGTCACCTTCAAACCTCACTCCAAAGGGAAGAATGAAGCAATAATTCCCAATCTCTTAGACAGACAGTTTAACCAATAAAAGCCATTAAGCCCTTGTGACAGACTTGACTTATGTCCGGGTTGGGAATCGTTGTGCTTATGTTTACATGATCATTGACCTCTTTAATCGTGAAATTATTGGCCTATCCCTTGGTTGGCACAAGACCGCTGACTTGGTCAAAGAAGTCATTCAAAGCATCCCTTACGCTCTTACCAAAGTCAGACTCTTCTATTCTGAACGTGGTAAGGAGTTTGATGATACACTGATTGATGGGATGTTAGAGGTATTTGGCCACCCGTTCACTTAGTCAAGATGGTTGTCATTATGACAATGCCGTAGCTGATAGTACCTATCGCTCTTTCAAAATGGAGTTTATCCAACAAGAAACCTTCCACTCTTTGGAAGAATTAACCCTGAAAACTAAGGATTATGTCCACTGGTGGAATCACCACCGTATCCATGGT
>OGTD01000199.1_pt1 | contig 27687 bp, 21 predicted proteins | sample 1574421 | NCBI WGS metagenome assembly OGTD01 (sample SAMN03295820, study PRJEB24534) | human gut metagenome | isolation source: fecal sample 1 from infant 3 | host: Homo sapiens | place: USA: Pittsburgh, PA | collected 2014-07
TAATCACCAAGGCAAAATAAATTAAATTATTTCTTGACATTTAATAGCTGGTCTTACAAGTTTTTACCTATTATATTGTGTGAATGTAAGACTCTTGCTAGTTACTCACCTTATCTAATTTAATATAACCACCCCCATATCATTCATAAATACTTTTGAATTGTTATTAAAATTAGAATATATCGATTATTCTTATTTATTAAAATGCTATCACTATATATTTTTTTGTCAACCCATTGAGCCTATTTATTTTCATGCATTTTTCGACATTGTTTGTAGAATTTTATCAAATTCTTTATTTCATAATTGCCAAGTAATAAATTACAAAGGGTGATAAAAATATTGTTTTCATTAGAGGAAACGCGAGAATGAAAGCAACATAAACATTGAAGTGATATGGTTATTAAGAAAATTACAACCTGATTTTAAAACCATAGCCAACTTTAAAAAAATAAAAACAACCTAAAAGGTGATGACTTAGGAAAGCCAGAGTCTTTGAAGCATGAACTAACTGGATATCGGAGTCGTAGAATCGCAAGGGAACATAGATTGATTATAGTATTGATAGGGATAATATTTATATAGCTAATTGCAAGGGCATTTTAAAATCCCAGAGAATGTTTTCTCTGGGATTTTAATGTCTATCAAAGTTTTTTACTATATTATACCTCTAAAATAGTGGCCATTTGTTATACTTGTATCTTCTCTAAAGCTTTCTATAAATTCTCTTGCAGAATTATCATCTATTATACCCTTACTATAATCATAGAAAGCTCTCTGTATATTTCTAATATTCTTTGTCTCCATTGTAAAATCCAATCTTGCCATAGATACTCCACTATTGTAAATCTGCTTTAAGGTATCCAATACCATTAATGGAACAGAATTATAGATATTAGTAAATCCATCTCTTCTATCCATCTTAAATGTAATATTCATTCTATCTTTTAACCCATATCCATTCGCATACTGGCAACTTCCACAGGCCTTATCATTTTTACATCCTTTAACTAAGGACATAGGACAATGCTTTGTAACCATAACTGGCAGGTAGCCATAGACAATAGTCTCTGTAAAGGCATCTGAATGTTCGTTAATCTTCTTAATTTGATTTAGATTTAGTTCAGGTGACAGTGTTACACTTCCCAGTCCAATATTTTTAAGATATTCTAAGGAATAGCTATTAAATATATTTAACCCAATATCTCCATGAATGTTTAAATCAAATCTATCCTGCATATATTTTAGACTTCCAAGATTTGATACAGAAATGCCATTGATATTTTTCTTTATAGGACTAATTAATTCTCCTAATTTATCTAAGTCCTTCTGATATAATATCTTATCTGTCCAGATATATACTTCTTTACCTTGATTTAGTACTTTATTAGCTGCTTTTTCCAAACCATCATAAAATCCTAAATACACTCTATCTAATTTTTCTAAATCTAAATCATTAAATTGTTCAATGTCATTAACTCTTACGCTGATTTTATTATCAGGCTTCATGTTCTTTCCTTGATACTTAAAATAGCTTTTCTTTTTAATATTATATTCCTTTTCGTCTATAGGCTTTCTATGATTTATATTTTCTACTATCCTATCTAGTTTTTCGATTGCTTCTCTCCTTAGGAGATTTAAGATAGATACTGGTAGATATGCTCCTTCATCAAGATTAATATTTATATTGTTTAGAATATAAGTGGTATCCCCTAATTTCGATAATTGTTCTATTACCTTTTCCTTCGTAAGAGATACCCTTTCAGACTTTTCTACTTTCCCTTCCCCAAGTGCAGTAACCATATTGCCCCTATACATAATCATTAGCTTAGGATTATCACCGATATTTATATTTATCTCCATATCTATAGGCCTTTTTATTTTTTCCTGTTGGTAACTTGCCTTAGCACTATTTAATAAATTGATGCTAGAAGTTTTATATACTAAAGAGTCATTTAATATATAACCAGGCTTTTCTAATTTCATTGTTGTTCCCTTTTTACCATAAAATGGAGCCTTTATGCCTTTATATTCACCATTTCCAGTTACAAACTCTAAGCCATCGCCTTCATTTACATCCTCTTCAAACAGTATAAATACATTATATTTATCTGCTCTTGTAACCTTCCCTACTAAAATTCCTCTATTATCAGGCCTTTCTATGGTAATGAAGTCTCTTCCAAAATCTCCAAAGGTCAAGCCTTTAGTAAATCCTCTATTAAATATTTGTTCTACATCTTTTTTATCTTCTGGTTTTAAGTTTTTAGTGCCTTCATCTAAGGCCTTTCTATAGTTTTTCACTACAGTAGCTACATACTCAGGTCTCTTCATTCTTCCTTCTATCTTTAATGATATAATTCCACTTTCTATTATTTCTTCAAGATTTTCTAATGTATTTAAATCTCTAGGACTAAGTATATGTTTCTTATCCCAATCTCTAATAGTATTTCCATTTTTATCAATTAATGAAGATGGCATTCTACAAGGCTGTGCACATTTACCCCTATTTCCGCTTCTTCCTCCAATTAAGCTGCTCATTAGACATTGCCCAGAATAACAAACACAAAGAGCCCCATGAATAAATGCCTCTAACTCAATGGGGGTATTGTTATGAATATATTTTATTTCATCTATAGGGGTTTCGCGAGCTAGTACAACTCTAGTAAATCCCATGTCATAAACAAACTCTGCTCCAGGCAAATTATTTATTGTCATTTGTGTGCTTCCGTGGATATCTAAGCTAGGAAAAAATTCTCTTATAAGATTGGCTAAGCCTAAATCTTGTACAATTATACCATCTACGTCTATTTCATAGAGAAATTTAATATAGTCTATTACATTTTCCATCTCAGAATTATCAACTAAAATGTTGGCAGTTATATATACCTTAACATCTCTTAAATGAGCATAATCAACAGCCTCTTTTAGCTCATCAAAATCAAAGTTAGAAGCATATTGCCTAGCATTAAAGAGCTTTCCTCCTAAATAAACTGCATTGGCCCCATTTTGTATAGCAGCATAAAGGGATTCCATACTGCCTACCGGAGCGAGTAATTCAATATTATTATTCACAGATTCTAAACTTCCTCCTTGACAAATATATTTTTCTTATCATCTAATAACTTTAGAACTTCTACTAATTCTTTCTTAGTTTCAATTAATTCAATTTGGTTATCAAATACTTTATCCTGTAAAGATCTTATCATTTTCTGACTTTCCACTAATTCTTTTTCTTTTATCTCTAGAGCTTGCTCATATTTCTTTATTTCCTTAGTTGCATTTTCAGTTTCAATTTTAGCATGCAAAAGCTCATCCTTATACTGGAAATATTGTGCTTCCAAGCTCTGAATAGTAGATTTTGCCTTTTCTAATTCGGAGATTACATTTCCATATTTCTCCATTGGGTCTTTAGATTGATTCTCCAGTTGTTCTAATCTTGCTTTAGTTTTAAAGAATTCATCTGCAATATTTAAGGCTGCCAATGTAGCCGAACTAGTCTGACAAAGTCTATCATTTTTACTTGCTAATTCTCTTATCCTCTTATCAACATAGCGGGCTAGAGATCTAACGTAGTCTTCATTATCAGTTGTTCCCACTACTGTAAAGTTACGACCATCTATTAATATATTTATTTTTCTTTTTTCCGTCATAACTATACCACTCCTTTATAGTTTATAATTAATATATTCGACACTCTTATTGATTCTCCTTCTTTTTTGGGAAAAAAGAGTAGAAATTTCTACTCTTTTTATGATCTAAGCTTAGCATCAAAGGATTTTTCTAAGTCTTCTATGATAGCTTGTTGAATACTATTTACTTCATCATCTCTAAGTGTTCTATCATAAGATCTATAGGTAATAGAATATGCCACACTTTTCATCCCCTCTGGAATTTGATTTCCAGTATATATATCAAATAGTTCAATTTTTTCTATTAATCCCTCTCCATGTCTAGAGATTATCTTTTGAATATCTCCAACCAATATATCTTCTTTAACCACTAATGCTAAATCTCTAAGCATTGAAGGATATTTTGGCAATGGTTTATATTTAACCTCTAAATTTGTTAGTTCAACTATTTTGTTAAAATCCAACTGTCCAACATATATTCTATCTTTTATGTCGTAGTTTTCAGCAACATCTACATGGATCTCTCCTAAGATACCAATTTCTTCGCCATTTAACATAAGTTTCGCTGTTCTACCTGGGTGGAATGTAGGATCATTTTCTTCTCTAATATATTCTATATCTCTTATCCCAAGCCTGCCTAAAGTCTTATCTATAACTTCCTTTAGATAGTAAAAATCCTTATTTCCATAGACACCTAAACATAAAATCTTCTTTTCCTCTGGTAATTCTACTATAGGAAATTCTTTTGCAATAAATGTATTTCCTATTTCATATACAGAACATTCTTCAACACCACGATTATAGTTTCTACTAAGTAATTCTAGCATATTAGGTATAAGAGTGGTTCTCATTATACTATAATCTTCTCCTAAAGGGTTGATAAGTCTTATATAATCTCTTAAAGAACTATCTTGTGAAACATTTATCTTATCATAAGCTTTAGGGCTAATGAATGAATAAGTCATTACTTCGTTTAATCCAAGTCCCTGTAATATAGCCTTAGTTCTATCCTCAATTCTTCTAGATCTTGGTTTTTCACCTCTAGTTAATACACCTACTAAAGGCTTACTCTCTATATTGTGAAATCCATAAATTCTACCAATTTCTTCAATTAAATCTACTTCTCTTTCAAGGTCTAGTCTAAAGGTTGGTATCCTTACAGAAATTAATTCTCCTTCAAGTTTAGATTCAAGTCCTAACCCATTTAAGTAAGAAATCATGGTTTCTACAGGAATATCTATTCCTAAAAGTTTATTTACTCTAGCTGGTCTTAAAGCTATTGTACTTTCCTCTTTCACCTTTTTATATACATCTATATTTCCTTTAACAACTATACCCGCTCCTATTTCTTCTATTAATTGACATACTCTTTCTACAGCAGTTTGACTTAAGTTTGAATCTATTCCCTTTTCAAATCTTGTTGATGCTTCTGTTCTTAATCCGAATCTCTTCGATGTAAGCCTTACACTCTTGCCATTAAAATTTGCACCCTCTAGAAGGACATATTTAGTACTACTTGTAATCTCAGTATCAAATCCCCCCATAACTCCAGCTATACCGATAGGTTTTGTAGCATCTGCAATAACTAAATCAGATGAACTCAGATTTCTCTCTACTTCATCTAAGGTAAGTATTTTTTCTCCTTCTAGGGCTTCCCTTACAATAATTTTTCTGCCTTCAACTTTCTCTAAATCAAATGCATGTAATGGCTCGCCATATTCTAACATTACAAAATTTGTTATATCTACTATATTATTTATAGGTCTTACTCCCGCCTCCATAAGCCTAGTTTGCATCCAAAGTGGTGATACTCCTATCTTTACATCCTTTATTACTCGAGCATAGTATCTATTACAATTATCAGACGGTACATCAATAGAATCTAAATAATTCTTTATATCTTCAACTTCATTTTTTATACTGATTTGAGGTTCTTTAAGATTTATATTAAAAGTAGCTGCTGTCTCTCTGGCCATACCAATAATACTTAAACAATCTGGTCTATTTGGAGTAATTTCAAACTCTATAACTTCATTATCTAGTCCCATTATATCAACTATAGATATTCCCAATGGATATTCCTTATCTAATATAAATATACCATCTTTCATTTCCTTTGGTATAACATTATCACTATACCCTAACTCCTTTAATGAGCATAACATTCCATAGGAGTCTATTCCTCTAAAGTTAGTTTTTTCTATTATAATATCTCCTGGTAACTTAGAGCCTAGTACTGCCACAGGGATATAATCCCCTACACTCAGATTCGTAGCTCCTGTTACAATCTGTAAAGTCTCACTACCTATGTCTACTTTACAGATTGAAAGTTTATCTGCATCTGGATGTTTCTCTATATCAATAATCTTTCCTACAACAACATTTTCCACACCTTTATTCAATGCTATGATTGACTCTACATGTGATCCAGACAGAGTAAGTCCATCTGCTAAAATCCTAGCATCTTTATCCGTTTCAATATAATCCTTTAACCATTTTACAGGTAATAGCATCTTTCCACTCCCTTTTCTATCTAGAATTGTTCCAAAAATCTATTGTCATTTTCAAATAATAGTCTAATATCAGTAATGCCATATTTAACCATTGTAATCCTGTCTATCCCCATACCAAAGGCAAATCCACTATATTTCTCAGGATCAATTCCACAGTTTTCTAGGACCTTAGGATGCACCATACCACAACCTAATAATTCCATACTCCAGCCAGTTCCATTACAAGAGTCACAGCCTTTACCCATACATTTAAAGCAAGTCACATCTACTTCTCCACTGGGTTCTGTAAAAGGAAAATAGTGAGGTCTAAATCTAGTTTCCATGTCTTTGCCAAATAATTCTTTAATAAATACATCTATAGTATGAATTAAGTTAGCCATTGTTATATTTTCATCAACAACCAAACCTTCTAATTGATGAAACATAGGCGAGTGTGTATCGTCTACATCATCAAATCTGAAAGTTCTACCAGCAGATACGATTCTAAGAGGTGCCCCCATCTCCTTCATTGCTCTTATTTGTACCGGAGAAGTTTGAGTTCTAAGTAAAATATCTTCCGTTATATAAAAAGTATCTGATAAGTCCCTAGATGGATGATTTTCTGGAGAATTCAGTGCATCAAAGTTATTTTCAACGGTTTCAATCTCTGGCCCAGTTACTACAGAAAAACCCATACTTATGAATAAATCTTCTAACTCTTCAATTGTTGCTAAAAGTGGATGTCTATGACCTAATTTTTCTTTATTAGTGCTCATAGTTATATCTATCTTTTCTTTGCTCATTTTAGTTTTTTTCATTTCTTCAGTAAGTTTTTCCTTCATTGAAGAAATAGCATCTTCTAGTTCATCTCTGACTTCATTAGCAATTTGCCCAACTATAGGTCTTTCTTCTGCTATTAATTTCCCCATATCTCTTAATACAGATGTTAGTTCTCCTTTTTTCCCTAAAAACTTCACTCTTAATTGTTCTATTTCATCTAAGCCCGCTACTTCATTAATACTGCTCAGTGCAATTTCTTTAATTTCTAGCAATTTCTCTCTCATATTTTCCTTCATAATTCTACTCCTTTGCCATAGTATAAAAAACAAGACCTTTTCCAAAGAATAAAGGTCAAAATTTCAAAGTATTTACTCAATTATAGCATCTAGAATTTCAAAACTCAAGAAGTATTAGCTTCTCTGCTTCATTACTTCATACATTATAATCGAAGCTGCTACGCCTGCATTTAAGGACTCAGCTTTTCCAGGCATAGGTATCTTTATTAGCTTATCAGATAAAGAAAATATTTCTTTCCTAACTCCATTTGATTCATTGCCGATGATTAAAACAAACCCTTCCTGAAAATCAGCTTCATATATTGGTATACTTCCAGTTAGAGCTGTTGAATATACCCCTATATTCATATCTTTCAAATTTTTTAACTCATGAATTCCATCTGAAATATAGTATAATGGGACTCTAAAAATTGATCCCATTGTAGCCCTAACAACCTTAGGATTATAAGGGTCTACACATCCCTCTGTAATTATTATACCATCTGCATTAAAAGCATCTGCTGTCCTAATTATAGTCCCCATGTTTCCTGGGTCTTGCACTCCATCTAAGAATAATAAAAAAGGCCTTTCTTTCTTATACATTTCATTCAGATTTTCATATTCCAACTTTGCAATCCCTAATATTCCTTGTGGATTTTCAGTATCTGAAATTTCTTTAAAAATATTATTCGGCACATAGATAGTATTATCTAAATCCTTTATCCTCTCAAAAAAATCCTCTCCATCTTTAGTCTTTAGAAGCTGATCCGTATATATAATGTTTCTAACTGGATAGCTATTATCTATTGCTTCTTCAATCATCTTTATGCCTTCGATAATAAAAGCTTTATTTTTAATTCTTCCTTTTTTTCTATATAAAGTTTTTATTTCCTTAATCACTGGATTCTTGATACTAGTGATCTCTATCATATTATTCACCAGCTTTTTGTTCCACTCTCTTAATATCATTAGTGCTTCCTATCACTACTAGAATATCATCTTTTTCAATTACCACTTCTCCATTTGGTGAAACACTAATACTATTTCCTCTCTTTATAGCCATTACATTTATTCCATACTTTGTAGATAATCTTAGCTGACCCAAAGATTTTTCTTCCCATTCCTTAAGAGCAGTAATTTCCAAAATACTATAGTCTGGTGATAATTCAATAAAATCCAGTATATTAGTAGAAGCTAAGTTATGAGCTACCCTAATCCCCATATCTCTTTCCGGAAATATTACCTTATCAGCTCCTATTTTAGTAAGCACTTTTCCATGGATATCTGATAAAGCTTTTGCTATTACCCTTTTAATTCCTAATTCCTTAACAACTAATGTTGCCATTATTGATGCCTCAATATCAGAACCAATAGCCACAACGGCAACGTCAAAATTTCGTAATCCTAAATCCTTTAATACTGTTTCATCCATTACATCTGCTTGAACAGCATGAGTCACTTCATCAGATATTTCATTAATTCTTTCCTCAGAAATATCAATTGCTAAGACTTCATTACCTAAGCTGTATAAAGTTCTAGCAACAGCCGCACCAAATCTTCCACATCCAATAACCGCAAATGATTTCATTTTTATAACTCCCCTCTATCCTACCATAATATTTCCTTCTGAATATCTAAAATTACCAGCCTTACTTTTTCTAGCAAAAACATATGCCATAGTTAAAGGTCCAACCCTACCTATATACATAGTTAATATTATCATAACCTTACCAAAATCAGTAAGATTTGGTGTAAGTCCTCTTGTTAAGCCTACAGTTGCAAACGCTGACGTAGTCTCAAATAATACATCTAAAAAATTCGCTGGTTCTGTTACTGTTAAGATAAATGATACTCCAAGTATTAAAATCATTCCTACAGTAGATATGGCCAAGGACCTATTGATGACATCATAAGATATCCTCTTTCTAAATGCTACGATGTCTTTATTCCCTTTTATTACTCCAATAGTGGTTAATATAAGAGTACCAAAAGTTGTAGTCTTTATACCACCTCCTGTAGAACCAGGAGAACCTCCTATAAACATTAATATTATCATAAGAAATACAGTTGTATCATAAAGTCCTGCTAGATTAACAGAGTAATATCCAGCCGTCCTAGGAACTACAGATTGAAAAAATGATGCAATAAGCTTTTCAAAAATATTCAAGGGTTTTAAAGTAAGAGGATTATTATACTCTATTAGAAGAATTATTATCATTCCTACCAAGAGTAGAACTCCAGTAATAGATAAAACTAACTTTGAATGCAGGCTAAGCTTTTTAAAGCTCCTATTTCTGGAGATATCTATATATACATAAAAGCCAAGACCCCCTAGTATTATTAAAGCTGATATAGTCATGTTTATGGTAAAGTCTCCTACAAATGGTGCTATACTGTCTCCTGTGAGGTCGAATCCAGCATTACAAAAAGCAGATATAGCATGAAATATTGAAAACCAAATTCCCTTCACAGTTCCATATATAGGTATAAATCTAGTCGATAGTAGTAATGCTCCCATACCTTCTATAACAAAGGTAGAAAGAATAACATATTTAGTTAATTTAACTAATCCAGACATAGTTTCCTGATTCAATTGTTCTTTTATTACTAATCTTTCCTTTAATGTGATCTTCTTTCCAATAACCAAAGCTCCAATAGTAGCCATGGTCATAAATCCTAACCCCCCCATTTGTATAAGTAAAATTATTACAACTTGCCCAAATAGAGACCAATATAAGCCAGTATTCACAACTACTAGGCCTGTAACGCACACAGCAGATGCAGAAGTAAACAAAGCGTTGAGAAAACCAATACTCTCACCATTTTGCGTAGCTATAGGTAGATTTAACAATATAGCTCCGATAAGTATTAGGCTACCAAATCCCAATGCTAAAACTCTTGGGGGATCTAATTTAAATCTCTCAAGTCTTTTCTTTATAAACCCCATAATAACTCCTCCCAGTTATATATACCTATATTATTATTCCATAATCATAGTAAACTATGAAATAAAGAAAAATAAAAGTCCCTTAATGGAACTTTTACTATAACTTAGCTTCTGCAATTTTTACTAATTTGCACCTTTTGCAATTTCTACTAATTTGGAAAAACCTTCTGCATCATGTATAGCCATTTCGGATAACATTTTTCTGTTTACTTCGATATTTGCTTTTTTAAGACCATTAATGAATTTGCTATAGCTCATTCCGTTTAATCTCGCAGCAGCATTAATTCTTGCAATCCAAAGTTTTCTAAAATCTCTCTTTCTTTGTTTACGTCCTATATATGCATAATTAAGTGATTTCATAACAGCTTGATTAGCAGTCCTGAATAATTTAGATTTCGCTCCAAAATAACCTTTGGCTTGTTTTAATACTTTTTTATGTCTTTTCTTGGCATTAACAGCTCTCTTTACTCTTGCCATCTATAGTACCTCCCGTATTTCTAATATAGTTTTTTATGGTATCATTGAATCTATTCTTTTTTGGTCACCTTTACTCACTAAAGTACCTTTTCTTAGGTTTCTAACTCTCTTTGGTGTTTTTTTACCAGTTTTATGGCTCTTGTAAGCCTTAAATCTCTTTAATAGACCTGAACCAGTTCTTTTAAATCTTTTTGCTGATGCTCTATGAGTTTTCATTTTTGCCATGATGTTACCTCCTTTATTACTCGGTTTTTGGTGTTAAATACATTACCATACTTCTTCCTTCTAATTTTGCTGCCTTCTCTATAGTTCCAACTTCTTCAGTCAGTTTAGCGAAATCATCTAAGACTTCTTTACCTATCTCCGTATGACCCATTTCTCTACCTCTAAATCTAACAGATACCTTAACCTTATCTCCAGATTCCAGGAATTTACTAGCTGTCTTAGCTTTTACATTTAAGTCATGAGATTCAATATTAGGTGTTAATCGGATTTCTTTAACATTAATCACCTTTTGATTCTTTCTGGCTTCTTTTTCTTTCTTCGCTAGTTCATACTTGTATTTTCCATAATCCATTATTCTACATACAGGTGGATTAGCCGTTGGAGCTATCTTTACCAAATCTAATCTTTTTTCTTCTGAAATCTCCATAGCTTTTCTAATAGGTAAAATTCCAAGTTGTGTTCCGTCGACATCAATTAGTCTTACTTCTTTATCTCTGATTTCTTCATTAATTTGAAGCTCTTTGATAGTACAGCACCTCCTAAGTTTTCTCAAAAAATTAAAAGCGGGTATAGAATACCCGCTTAAATTCATAGAAACATGAGCCTTATGTAAATAAGACTATTTTATTATCTAAAACCTTATGAGCACAGCTATAAGGTGAGAAGCGGACACTTCTACTTAAACCCCATATTTAGTTTACCATATGATTATACATTAGGTACAGTTGTTTGTCAAATATATTTTATAATTTAGTTTCAAATTTTAATGGCAGCAATAGACCGTATCTTCAAATAAAATATCCTATGATAATTCGATATAAGATATAAAATCCTTGTAGAATAACTATTTTGCTAACTCATATAAAGCATGAGCATATATCTTAGTTATCTTCATCAGATGTTCTATAGAAATATATTCATCTTTCTGATGAGCCACATCTGGTTGCCCTGGAAACATCGGTCCAAAAGCTACAGCATTTTCCATTGCTCTGGCATAAGTTCCTCCGCCAATTGTAATTGGCTCCCTATCTAAATCTCCAGTTTGAGCTCTATATACTTCCATTAATTTTTCCACCAAGAAATTATCTTTAGGTACATATAAGGGCTTAGTGTCCCCCTTACCTTCTACCAGCTCTACTTTTGTTCCCTTAAGATTTTCTCTTATTCCATCATATACTTCTTTTGCACTGCTCTTTATAGGATATCTGACGTTTATAGTCAGAACAATCTTATCTCCATCTAGTTTTATCATCCCAGGATTAAAGTTTAACTTACCAGATACATCATCTTCATAGCCACACCCAATTCCCTCGCCATAATGTTTGAATCCTATTCTTTCATTATAAAGGTTAATAAAGTCACAAAGATCACATTCTCCACTTAAACAATTGGATAAAGCATCCATTAAATAAGAGATTGCATTTTCTCCTTTTTCTGGAGTACTACCATGGGCAGATATTCCTTTAGCTTTTATCTTTACAATATTATTATCTAAATGAATATTAGCTGGATAATTCTTATCTTTTATATAAGACTTATATTTATTATAGAAAACTTCTGGTTCTTCAATTTCTAAAATAATTTCCGCGTGATCTGGCACCATATTAGGTGCATTTCCACCTTTTAATTCTACAAGTTTAATTCCACAGCAGCTATTTGAATTTAATTTTTGCTCTAAATTAAATACTATTATGCCCTTTTCACCATGGATTACAGGAAAGTCTGCGTCTGGAGTAAAAGCCATTGTCGGGGGTTTTTCATGTTTAAAATAATAATCCATGCAACCCCATCCTGTTTCCTCATTAGTTCCAAATATTATTCTAATCTTTCTATTTAAAGTTAGACCAGATTCCTGTAAAGCTTTCATAGCATAGAGTGTAGCTATAGCCGGTCCTTTATCATCAACTGCGCCTCTACCGAATATTTTATCATCATAGATTTCTCCGCTATATGGAGGATAAGTCCAGCCTTCACCCTCAGGTACAACATCAAGGTGGACTAAAACACCTACGGTTTCATTGCCTTCTCCAAATTCTGCATATCCAGCATAACCTTCTAAATTTTTAGTTTCAAATCCCATTTCCTTAGATATTTTCAACGCATACTCTAAAGCTTTATATGGTCCCTCACCAAATGGCATATTTGGTTTAGCTTCTTCTTCCACACTTTTAATCCTAATAATTTCTTGAGTTGATTTAACAATTTCTTCCTTATATTCATCAATTAAGTTAATGTAATTCATTTAATCACCTCTCCTTTCCTATCTATCATTATTATACCTTTGTTGTTATTTTCCTACAACTTTAATATTTTCTTTTATAGAAATTGAATTAAATGGTTACACTATTTTTAGAAAAATAAATAAGGTGGGGATAAATTGAAAAAGAAAAAAATAATATTTCTATTTTTAGTATTAGGGCTGATTGCATCCTTTTTACTTATCTATGATGGTTTTTTCCCGACTAAAAGCTTTTCATCCTTTAGAATTGGAGATAGATTAGCAGTCTGGGTAATCACTCTAGTCCTATTTATTCTCTATAGCAAAACAGATACAAAACCTCAGCTGGTCCCCTCTGTTTTATCTATTGAAAAAGATACAGGAAGAGATAAAGATAAATCTGATGTATCTTTTAAGGATGTAGCAGGATTGGAAGAAATAAAAGAAGAGCTGCAAGAAACCATAGACTTTATCAATAATTCTATGAAATACAGAAAGATGGGAGCCAAGATACCTAAAGGTATTTTATTTCATGGACCACCCGGTACTGGTAAGACCTTACTAGCTAAAGCAGTAGCAGGAGAAACGAATTCAACATTTCTCTATGCATCTGGATCTGAATTCGTAGAAAAATATGTAGGAGTTGGCGCTAAAAGAGTTCGAACACTTTTTGAAAGAGCTAAAAAAGAAGCCCCAAGCATTATTTTCATAGATGAAATAGATGCTATAGGCGCAAGAAGAAATCTAGAATCTAACAATGAGAAGGATCAAACTCTAAATCAGCTTCTGGTAGAAATGGATGGATTTAATACTGATGAAACTGTCATAGTAATAGGTGCTACAAATAGATTAGATTTATTAGATGAAGCTCTTCTTCGACCTGGTAGATTTGATAGACATATATTTGTAGGAAATCCTAACATACGAGCCAGAGAACAAATATTAGAAGTTCATACTAAAAACAAACCTCTAGATAAATCCATTGATATTAAAACAATTGCAAGAAAGACCACTGGATTATCTGGAGCACAGTTAGCTAATATCGCCAATGAAGCAGCAATCATCGCAGTTAGAAAAAATAAAACGATTATATCCATCAATGAATTTGATGCCGCTATTGAAAGAGTCTTGGCAGGACTAGAGGTGAAAAATCCTACAGTTCTAAGAAAAGAGAAAGAAACTGTAGCAATACATGAAGCGGGTCATGCTTTAGTTGCTAAAGTTCTTGAAACTGATATAGTTCAAAAGATATCAATCGTTCCGAGAGGTCAGGCTTTAGGATATGTACTTAAATTTCCAGATGAAGAAAGATATTTGCTAACCCAATCAGAGTTAAAAAATAAAATCACTTGTTTATTGGCTGGCAGGGCTGCTGAAGAATTGATATTTAAAGAGATTACTACAGGAGCCAAGGATGATTTAAATAAAGCAACAGATATAGCTAGAGAAATGGTATGTAGCTATGGCATGAGTAATTTAGGCACCATGGCTTTAGATGAAACCTTTATGAGATATAATTCTGATATAATTAGGATTGAAATCAAAAAAATTACTGATGAAAGATATACTGAAGCACTCCGAATTATAGACGAAAATAAATATTTACTCCACTATATTGCTAATAACCTATTGGAAAAAGAAACAATAAATAGTGATGAATTAGATAATATCTTTAGACTTTATAAAAAGCCATTACCCTGTGCAACTGAAACTAATTAAAAAGGAAGGGCTACAACTCTTCCTTCAAACTGTAAACAAACTAGATAATAGGTGAACTGTAAAATAAAGCCTTTTGTGGTTATTACCATCTATACTACAAAAGGCTTTACTCGTTTACAGACACGGCCTCATAATCCACTTCTCACTATAAATAATTACTTAATGCCAGTTTTCTTATGGTAATTATATTTGATATAATTCTCATTGACCAATCTCTTTGTAAACATATCTAAGTCCCATGGACCTTCATTACCATTCTCTCTTGAAGTTACTGCGACAGTATTTTCATTTTCTTCTTTTTGTCCGACGACTACAAAATATGGAATTTTTTCTAATCTCGTTTCTCTAATTTTATAATTTATTTTTTCTGGTCGATAATCAGTCTCCACTCTAAGACCACTTTCTTTTAAGACACCACTTATGTTTTCAGCATATTCATTGAATCTATCAGAAATTGGAAGCACCTTTATTTGTATTGGAGCCAGCCAAAATGGAAATGCACCAGAATATTTTTCAATCAAAGTTGCCAGAGTTCTTTCGTAACATCCAATTGAAGTTCTGTGTATGATATATGGACGTTTTTTTCGCCCATCTTTATCAACATAATACATATCAAATCTTTCAGGCAGAGAGAAGTCTATTTGATTTGTAATTATGGTATCTTCTTTTCCCCAAACATTACGACATTGTATATCAAGTTTTGGCCCATAAAAAGCTGCTTCACCTTCAGCTTCAGAATATTCAATCGAAAGAGAATCTAGAATCTTTTTCATCTGTTGCTCAGTTTCATCCCATGCCTCATCATTATCAATATATTTATCCCTATTCTTAGGATCACGTTTAGAGAATCTATAAGTAATGTCATCTTCAATGCCCAGTACTTTCATAATGTATTGCTGCAATTCCACAACTCCTTTGAACTCTTCTTCTAGTTGGTCTGGACGCACAATGAGATGAGCTTCAGATATTGTGAACTGCCTGATTCTTGTTAGTCCATGCATTTCACCAGAAGATTCATTCCTAAATAATGTAGATGTTTCAGAATATCTTATTGGTAATTCCCGGTAGGAGTGTTGATCATCATTGTAAATAGTAAACTGGAAGGGGCAAGTCATAGGCCGTAAAGACAATACATCCTCAGAATCTGGATCTCCTATATGGAACATACCTTCTCGGTAGTGATCCCAATGTCCAGATATCTTATACAACGCTGACTTACTCATGTATGGAGTCATAGTCTGTCTATATCCCCATTCAGTTTCCAAATCTTCTATCCAACGCTGTAAAAGCTTTATAATCAAAGTTCCTTTTGGTTTTATGAGCGGTAGACCTTGACCTACTACTTCTGATTGCATGAAGAGTCCCAGTTCTCTGCCTAATTTTACATGGTTTCGTTTTTCTGCTTCTTCAATCATATTTAAATAATCATTAAGATCCTTAGGTTTAGGAAAGGTAATACCATATATTCTGGTAAGCATTTTGTTGTTCTCATTCCCACGCCAATAAGCACCAGCTACTTGCATAGCCTTTATTGCTTTTATTGGCTTGACATCTATAAGTTGCGCCCCTATACATATATCTGTTAATTCACCTAAAACACATATGGAAATTAATTCGCCTTTCTGTAGGTCGTTTATAAACTCAGCCTTATATGATTCACCCAAACTTTCAATTTTCATTAAAGCTTCTTGCTGTTTCAACTCATACCGCTTTAAATCATGACCTTCTTTAACTATTCTTTTCATTTCTTCTTCGATCTCTGTAAGGTCTTCTTTATTAAATGACCCTTTTTTATCAAAGTCGTAGTAAAAACCATCTTCATTAACTGATCCAATGGCTAGATTTACCTCGGGAAATAATCTTTTTACTGCTAATGCCATTATATGAGCCGATGTATGCCAAAATATAGCCTTTCCTTCCTTATCTTCAAACTTAACTACCCTGAAAGTAGAATCTTCATTGATAGTTTCCTGCATTCCTTTTGTATCTCCATTTACCACTGCTCCAAGGGCAACCCTTGCTAAGCCTTCAGATATATCTTTAGTAACATCATATACAGATACACCTTTGTCATATTCTCTAACCACACCGTCAGGTAATATAATCTTTATCCTTTCCATAATCTAACCTCCTATTATTTAATTAATAGCCATAGACCACTTACACAATTCATAATTGAAAACACTATTTGCCTGCAGATTTGGTTTTGTTGTTTTACGCAGTTTCGAACACCAATTTACTTACTCACCCTGCTCGTATAAATTAGGTTCCTATTGCATTTGACCTACATCAACTCACAACCTTATTCTACCCCGTAGGGTATTATTCAGTGGTGTCCGTTAGGACCTAATGTTCGTTGTGTTAGGTCATTTTCCGCAGTCTTACTGCACAAATTCATTTGCTACCTTAATTTGCCCCGCAGGGTATAATTCAGTAGTCCTTTAGGGCTCATTATCATTCGCATGAATTTGGTCCTAGCGGACACTCCTAATGATAAATTCTATATTAAGGTTGGCGTTCGTTGCCTTTTTGTCCAATGAGCATAGCGAATTGTAGACAAAACGGACAGCGTAGGTGCGTTTGACCTACATCAACTCACTAACGTTCGTTGTGTTAGGTCATAAAAAAAGCCTTCCATCCCTACATATATCTATGTAGGGACGAAAGGCTAAGTTTCGTGGTTCCACCCTAATTACTTCTCAATTTAAATAACGCTAACAAGCGGAAGTCCTTTATTCAGACTCGGTTCAGAGGCAGTCTTCATATATCTTTCTCATAAGAAGACTTGCAGCCACGATCTTCTCTCTCTTAAAGGAAACAATATATTACTCTTCTCATCAATACCTATAATATTAAATTAGTTTTTACACTTAGGATAACTATTTGTCAAGTAGCTTTCCCAGACACTGGATTACTCCTTCTGACAAAATACTCTTTGTTCTCCTGCTTCTTCATATTTCTAAATGAACAAGTGTCATTGTCAGTTTCCTCATAACATACGACTTTTATATAAGAGATATAATATTATTTCTTCTTTTCTTTTACTTCCTCAATTACTTGGTCAATAAAATCTTCAACTTTGATTTGACCTTTATCTCCTTCGTCTCTCTTTCTTACAGAAACTAATTTTTCTTCTACTTCCTTTTCACCTACTACTAACATATAAGGTATTTGCTGCAATTGAGCTTCTCTAATCTTATATCCTATTTTTTCGGCTCTATCATCCAATTCAACTCTAATACCCCTATCTGCCATTTCTTTCTTAATTTCATAAGCGTAGTCATTGAATTTATCTGATATAGGAAGAATAATCGCCTGTACTGGTGCAAGCCATACTGGGAATTTACCTGCAAAATGCTCTATCAATATTCCCATAAATCTTTCCATACTACCATATATAGTTCTATGAATCATGACTGGTCTTTTCTTTTCATTGTCTTTATCTACATAACTCATATCAAATTTCTCTGGCATCTGGAAATCTAGCTGTATAGTACCACATTGCCAAGTCCTACCTATTGCATCCTCTAAATGGAAGTCTATCTTCGGTCCATAGAAAGCACCATCGCCTTCATTCAATATATAGTCTATTCCTTTTTCCTTTAATGCTTCTCTTAGACCATTTGTTGCTATCTCCCACTGTTCTTCAGTTCCCATAGAATTTTCAGGTCTAGTGGATAACTCTACATGATATTTAAATCCAAATATATTATACATATGATCTGCTAAATTTATTATATTAATCAATTCTTCTTTTATTTGAGATGGTAATACAAATAAATGGGCATCATCTTGAGTAAAGGATCTAACTCTCATTAATCCATGCAGAGCTCCTGAAAGTTCATGTCTATGAACTAATCCAAGTTCTCCCCATCTTAGAGGCAAATCTCTATAGCTATACATCTTAGATTTATATACTAAAATAGATCCAGGACAATTCATTGGTTTAATAGCATAATCTCCATCATCTATATTTGTAAAATACATATTTTCCTTATAGTGATCCCAGTGACCTGATTGATGCCATAGTCTTTCATTCAATATCAGAGGTGTTTTAATCTCATCATATCCAGATCTAGTATGCTCTTCTCTCCAGAAGTTTTCTAAGATGTTTCTTAATGCCATTCCCTTTGGATGGAAGAATGGGAATCCAGGTCCTTCTTCGTGAATACTAAATAAATCTAATTCTTTACCTAGTTTTCTATGGTCTCTTTTCTTAGCTTCCTCTAACATTTGAAGGTATTCTTCTAAATCTTTTTTCTTTTCATAAGTTGTTCCATAAATCCTTTGAAGCATCTTATTCTTTTCATCACCACGCCAGTAAGCACCTGCAATACTTAAAAGCTTAATAGCTTTAACCTTCTTTGTATCATATAAGTGAGGTCCAGCACAAAGATCAGTAAATTCTCCTAATTTATAGAAGGATATCTCTTCATCTTCAGGAAAATGCTCAATTAAATCAACTTTATATTCTTCTTCTTTTTCCTTAAAATACTCAAGAGCTTCGTTTCTAGGCATCACATATCTTTCAAGGATATGACCTTCTTTAACTATCCTAGCCATTTCTTCTTCAATCTTCTCTAAATCCTCTGGAGTAAATCTATGCTCTGTATCAAAATCATAATAGAATCCGTTATCTATTGCAGGACCTATAGCAAATTTAACCCCTGGGAAAAGTTTTTGTACTGCAAGAGCCATTATATGGGCTGATGTATGCCAAAATATAGCCTTTCCTTCCTTATCTTCAAACTTAACTACCTTAAAAGTAGAATCTTCATTGATAGTTTCCTGCATTCCTTTTGTATCTCCATTTACAACTGCTCCTAGAGCAACCCTTGCTAAGCCTTCAGATATATCTCTAGTAACATCATATACAGACACACCTTTGTCATATTCTCTAACCGCACCATCAGGTAGTGTAATCTTTATCCTTTCCATAATCTAACCTCCTATTATTTAATTTCAAAATTGAAAACATTATTTACAATGCAAATTAAGTCATTTGCCGCAGTCTCACTGCACAAATTCATTTGCTACCTTAATTTGCCCCGCAGGGTATAATTCAGTAGTCCTTTAGGGCTCATTATCATTCGCATGAATTTGGTCCTAGCGGACACTCCTAATGATAAATTCTATATTAAGGTTGGCGTTCGTTGCCTTTTTGTCCAATGAGCATAGCGAATTGTAGACAAAACGGACAGCGTAGGTGCGTTTGACCTACATCAACTCACTAACGTTCGTTGTGTTAGGTCATAAAAAAAGCCTTCCATCCCTACATATATCTATGTAGGGACGAAAGGCTAAGTTTCGTGGTTCCACCCTAATTACTTCTCAATTTAAATAACGCTAATAAGCGGAAGTCCTTTATTCAGACTCGGTTCAGGGGTAGTTTTCATATATCTTTCTCATAAGAAGACTTGCAGCCGCGATCCTCTCTCTCTAAAAGGAAATAATATATTACTCTTCCCATCGTCACCTATATTATTAAAGTAACTTACATTCTACCATTATTCTATCTATCTGTCAAGTAATTATTTATATTTATACCATTATTATTTTATTTTAAACACTTAATTACTTCTTCCAAAGAAATATTTTTTTGTTCCCCTGTTTTCATATTTCTAAGGGAATAAGTATTATTCTCAGCTTCCTCTTGTCCTATTACTATCACATATGGGATATTTAACTTATCTGCATAGTTAAATATTTTTCCTATCTTTCCTGACTCTAGATAAATCTGAGCATATATGCCTTCTCCTCTTAATTCATTGACAGCTTCAACACCTTTCTCTACAAAACTATCCATAGGTATAATTAATGCCTTAGTGAGAGATTTCTCTGTTGCTTCAATTATTTTAGCTTCTCTCAACTGATAAAATAATCTAGTTAAACCAATAGACATTCCAACTCCAGGAAGTTTCTGCTTAGTATAATACTCTGCTAGATTCTCATATCTTCCGCCCCCACAAATACTCCCAAGTGAAGGATAATCATCTAATATGGTTTCATATACAGTTCCAGTATAATAATCCAATCCCCTTACCATAGTTAAATCAATTCTATAGTTTTTCTCAGGCACTCCAAATAAATCAATATATTTTATTACTGTAGATAATTCTTCTAGTCCCTCTTTAAATGTCTCATCATCTATTTTTAAAGCCTCAAGATTTTCTATTATATCGTTGTTGGAACCTTTTATACTAAGAAATTCTTTCGTTCTCTTTATATTGTGATTTGTAATACCCAGACTTTCCAATTCCTTTTCTACTTCTGCCATTCCTATTTTATCTAATTTATCTATAGCTCTAAGAACAAAAGTAGAATCTTCTATATCTAAGCTATTAAAAAATCCTTTTAGCATTTTTCTATTATTTATTTTTATTGTAAAGGAATCAAAACCTAAATCTCTAAATGTGGAATAAATAAGAGAAGGTATTTCAGCATCATTAATTATATCTATGGTTCCATTTCCTACGATATCTATATCGCATTGATAGAACTCTCTAAATCTGCCTTTTTGGTTTCTTTCTCCCCTATATACTTTGCCAATATGATATCTTCTAAATGGGAAACTTAATTCAGAATAATGTTGTGCAACATATCTAGCCAAAGGTACAGTTAAGTCAAATCTCAAGGACATATCTGTACTTCCTTTTTCAAATCTATATATTTGCTTTTCTGTTTCTCCTCCACCTTTAGCCAGAAGTACCTCTGTTTTTTCTATTACAGGAGTATCTATAGGAAGAAAACCAAATTTTTCATAGTTTTGTCTAATTGTATCTAGCATTTTATTAAATAATATCTGATCTGTTGGCGTTAATTCCATAAAACCTGGTAAAATCGATGGTTTCACTATATCTTTACTCATATTATACCTCCTTATGTATCATTTTATATTATAATAACAGATATATTAATAATTTCCAAGGATGTTTAAATAAAAAAATCTAATATTTTCCAATCTCTTATTGAATAAAAAAGAAGCTGATTTAATCAACTTCTCCTCACTTGCCCTTTTTCAGTTTGGCTTTTAATTTACAAGTATCACATCCATCACAAAACTGTACTTTATCTCTAAAAACCTGAGAAATAACATTGACCAATTCCTTCTCCTTACCCTCCTCAACATGCAATACTAATTTTATAGGAGAGAGAACTATCAACGAGCTGACTAAAAGGTCAGCTTTACTTATATCTTCATACCACTGATCATCTGGCGCATACTCTAACAAACCATTTTCAATTATATTATTATCCTTATCTAGTAAAAAATAATCGTTTTCTTTAATAATAACATTAACTAATTCATATTTAGGTTCCTGTATATCAACAAAATATTGGAGCATACTCAAAAACTCTAGATACTCTCTTTCTATCTCAAACTGACCTATTGCTTTTTCTACAGAAATATCTATTATATATATGAATCTTCTTAATCTAAAGTTCATAAATCCATCTATTAAAATACTATTATTTTCTATTAAATGATTAAGTATTTCTTCATTAACCATGTTCTTTTCTTTTACATAATAATTCTCGTTTAATATTGCTAAATGTGTTGAGGTAACTATTCCCTCTTTATCACTAGACGAATAATCATCGCATATTTTCAATACTCTATTCATAATTATTGGTTTAATATATATTTCTAAAATAATATCTTGCACTAAATTAGCAACAGCCCTATAAAACGCAATATCTTCTAAGTTTTTTTTAGTTCCCAAAGAAAGCGAAAATTCATATCTTTCTTCATAGTCTTCCTCTTGAACATTTACCTTAGAATTGGAGAAATACCTATTTATTAAATTTTTTACTTCGTCTTTATTTACATTTCCACCAATTTTTATAGTTTGCATTGTATCACTCCCTTCTTTTACTAGTATGTACCTAGAGAGTAGACATATACAATATAAAGACTTACTTTAATGGCAATATAGAGTAATTATAGTACCAATATCTAGTATATTTTTTTTCGATAGAAAAATTAAATTTGTATTATTTTTTATGAAAAAATTTAAGATTTCATCTTTATTAGGATGTCCATTTAAACTTCCCGATATAATAGATTTTCCATTGTATAAACTTCCATTTGTTCCGCCAATAAATCCATATTTTTGTCCTTCTAAGGATACATATCCTGACTGAATTAGCAAAACTTTGTAGCCAAAATCTCTTAGCTTTTCATACATAGGGTAATCGCCAGTAATAGCCGAATCTTCTCCCACTATAGCCAAAGAACATTTTGTATACCCTTGATTTACATTTATAAAATTAATATTTTCCTTTTTTAAATGATACTTTAAAACTTCATCAGTATATTTGAAATTATGAATAGCTGCTCCTATAAGTCTTCCTACATTATATGCTATATCTTCTGGATATTTACTATCTAAATATTTTTCTCCTTTAATTAATTTAATACCCATATTGCTTAACATTTCTTCATAATACTCAAAAACATTAGGTGCGATAATCAAAGTATTGTGATTTATTGGATGAATTACTATATCCGGATGATACGCAATACTTTCATGAACCTCATGGCATTTTATAGTTTTAATTATTTTCAAACCTAGTCTTTTTAAATTATTTTCTATTTCTTTATCTATTCTGCCATCTACTATGGCTAAATTAGCTGATTTTGGGGGAATAAAAGGATTCATCTAATCACCTCAGTTTAAATATAAAAAAGATTTCTACTTAAAACATTAATAAATTTTGTGAAGTTTTTGGAACTCATTTACAGAAAGTTTAACTAAAAAAACAAAATTTTCTAATATGTTATAGCAAATCTAGAATCTTTGATTCTAAAATGATATATATGATGCATAAAAATTTGAACTAGGAAATAAATATCTTCCAACTCTACATAAACCTTAAACATAACACTCTATCGAATAATATCTAGTTTTAAATTCAGTAAAATACTTGATTTATATTTTTGCACTTAACTATTATATAATATTCTTTATTGTTATTAAACATATTAAAATAGATTTAAAAGCAGAAAAAAGACTCTAGATTTTATTCTAGAATCTAATCAATATAACTATTTGCTCTTCTCTGCTTTTGGATCTACTGTCATTTCATAAGCTCCCATACTTGTTATAGTGATTAATATTGAATTTATAATAGTAAGAGTTATTCCTTCTATGCCTCCACCAGACCTAGCGAATATAAAGGTTAATATTAGGGATATTACTAAAGTATATATCCTTACCATAGAATCTCCGAATTTCTTTTTTACTATAGATTTAGTAAACTGAACAATTAAACTTACCGCAGCCACTAATCCTGCAAAATTTATTAATTTTTCTAAGTTCATGAATTCATTAGACCTCCTTATGATTAATAGTCAATTTGCCATCATTCCCCCTAGCCTTATATCCTCTTTTTAAAAATCTAACAGAAGTATAAGTAACTTTGTCTTTCATAAGGCTGCTTCAACATCTTTACCATGTAACTCTATTTAAAATTGGATATTTTTCATCTTTAGCATACTTAACTCCTAGACAATTTAGTATTCCTTTTGCCACTTCTAAAACTAATTCATCTCATTATCCTCTAGATTAGTAATAAGGACTAATTTTACCAGATCTGATGTCATCTTAATCTATATTAATACCACAAAGCTAACTATTTTTATCCCCCTATTTATAGAATATGTTTAAATCCTAATTATGCTATCCTAAATATATTTTGCTAATGCTGTATCTTTATTACTAACCATCCCTCTGACGTTTACGTTTTCGATTACATTACAATGTATAACAGATTTCTCCTATTAATCTTAGTGAAAGAACCTTTAAGAAAGAGAAATTCAAGGTTTTTCATTTCCTTGAATTTCTAGAACTTTTAGTTTATATTTAATTTAGTCAATATAAGATTTATAATACTAGTAAAACACTCTATAATTAGTTTCTAAACAATATGGCATTGTTGATTACTTAATTTTAATATATATGCAATTTAATAAGAATATAATTCCTTGCTTAATACTACACTCTTGTAATTTGTTGCACCCCATTCAATAGTTTCTATATATCTGTACTCTCTTTTTCTATAAAAATCAATTAAATGATATGCGGTTTCAGCAGTATCCAACGCAATCTCTCTTACATTATTTATTTTTCTAGCCTCCTCTTCAACAATGTCCATCATTCTACTGCCAATTCCATATTTTTGTAATTCAGTATCAACTGCGAACTGTCCAATCTTGGCTACAAACTCTTTGCTATACCAGCTACTTTTATCTGAGGGTTCTGGACTATAAAGAGATATTGTTGAAACAATCCTATTCTGATATATACCTATATAACATTTGTAGGCATTTCTCACTCTGTTTAATGTTACACTATCATCCTGTGTAGCTGCTACATATTTAAGTCCCATATCAGCTAAAATCTTATAAGATTTATTAAGAAGCTGAGTTAATTCTTCAATCGAATCTTTGGTCGTGATTAATCTAAACTCTATACATTCATTACTATTAAAATTATATGAATATAAGCTTTCTTGTGACATCTAACCCCTCCTTGTAATATCTTTAGATTTAAACTATTTGTATTTATTGAAATTATAATAAGACATATCAAAAGTGAATATGTCTCAATTTTACTATGCAACTTACTTACAAAGAGATTATAGCATATTAGTCATATTTTATATAGTATAGAAACTCTTGCTTTATAGATATAATATTAATTAATTTTCAGCATAATGTCTTCGTGTCTTCAATGGTTATCTAACAGTAAATAGGAGTAAACAACATAAAAATACCGTAAAATTCTTTTTTGAATAATACGGCACTAGAATAAACTGTCTGTTTCTAACTCTTCCATTTGATAAACTTCATCTTAAAAACTTTATCCCTCAATGAAATTCATCAATTCTTCATTAAATTTATCTTTCTGATCATAGAATGATCCATGTCCACTATATTGAAATGGTATAAGTCTGGCATTTTTAATACTTCGCTCTTGTATCTCACCTAATTCAAATGGAACTACTTTATCGTGTATACCATGAATAATCAGTGTTGGAACATTTATTGTTCCCAAATCATAAAACAATTCTTCATTTAACCAAGTATTTGCAATAGCTGCGGTTGACCACCCTGCTGCTTGTAATCCTAATTGTAAAAACCAGTAAGAGAAAGGTTGAGTTATATACTGAAAGAAAAATATATCACAAAAATCACTCAACATTTTAGGCCTATCATTATATGTTCCCTCAATAATTTTAATTACAGTTTCTTTATCTATACCATAAGGAAAATTAGGAAGTTTTATAAGACTTGGAGCCGCTGCTGCAAAAAGAGCAAGTTTAGATACTCCATATCCATTATGTCTAGACATATATTTAATAGCAATTGCTCCGCCTGTTGAATGACCTGCAAGTATAAAATCATGTAATTTAAGAGTTTCAACTACACACCTCACATCATCGGCTAACCGATTATAGTCATATCCTCTCCACGGTTTATCCGACTTGCCAAATCCCCTTTGATCTATTCCAATACATCTATATCCTCTTTTAGGAAGTTGATCAAATTGATATTCAAATAATTCATGACTTCCAGGCCAACCATGTAAAAAAACTATGGTCTTATACCCCTCTGGATTAAGATCTTCTACATAAACTTTTACATCTGTCTCTACACTAACATAATATCCCATCAAGATACCCCCTATAATTAATAACTATATTTATATGTTATTAACTTAAATACAAGTTTATGAATCATTGAGATGATTTAAGCACCATACTATTTAGCTCTTAAAGAACACTATTCTTCTGATATCTTAATAGTGATGTTATATTTTATTCAAACTATAACTTATCAACTATTCTCGTCAATTGTATATTTATCATCCATAAAGTCTTAAAATTCTATTGACTATACTCACTTCTATATCTCCATGCTTAAATTTTATTTTTTAGTGTCAAGAATCCCTATATCCTAATATAATGTAATGTAAGCTATATACAAGCCTAATAAATATTGCTTGTGTATATACCGTTTACAAATTATAAATAAGGATGTGCTCCTAATGGATATTACAAGTATAGAATCCTATGAATATTTTGATACTGAAAATTTTAATCGTTGCCCTCCCGAAGAAGAAGGTAGCCAAACTCACGTTCATGAATTTTTAGGTAGTACTAGATTAGCTGAACAAGGTGAAGATCGTCATAATCATAGATTTGCAGGGGTTACAAGTGAAGTTATCCCAATACAAGGCGGAAATCATAAGCATGGATTATTTACAAACACCGATTTCTTTATAAATCATCACCACGAGCTTGCAACTGAAACTGGTCCCGCTATTCCTGTAGGAGGCGGAAAACATGTTCATCTTGTTACAGCTAGAACTACAATGGATGACGGTCATTTCCATGAAGTTATATTTGCTACCTTAATTGAAAATCCTATAGGTTAGATAAATTATACTGGCAATTTGTCTTGTATTTAATTATAAAGCAAATTGCCTTTAATTATTTACCTTCAATAATAAACTAAACGTATTCTGTGTATAATAGTTCCTATACTTTCTCCATCCTCAACATAATTAATCTTATATTCAGCCGCAGCTAATTCATTTTCAATTTGCTCTATTATTCAATTTTTCCAAATAATATCTCCTTAAAAATATAATTAACCTTTTTTCACTATCCCTCATATTCTATTATTACACCCTTTACTTTCCCCAATTATAATTTAAATGGGAGGTGCTTTTATGTCAGATTTATTAGGCGGAAGAGAATGTGAAAACAATAGCTCATTATTATTCTTCTTTTTACTATTAGTTATTATATTCTGTAACTGCGATTTCTTCTAAACTCAACATAAAAAAGAATCGAGACTTGTGATGTGACCCCAATAAGTTAGACTTTGTAGCGTAGTAGTTTTGTGAACTGCTAC
>OGTD01000218.1_pt1 | contig 25384 bp, 28 predicted proteins | sample 1574421 | NCBI WGS metagenome assembly OGTD01 (sample SAMN03295820, study PRJEB24534) | human gut metagenome | isolation source: fecal sample 1 from infant 3 | host: Homo sapiens | place: USA: Pittsburgh, PA | collected 2014-07
TACCATGCCCTTATAGGGCTAGAGCAAACCACCCGTTTTACGGGTGGTCATGATTTTTTTATCAATTAATGCATAGTTCCCTTGTTAGTTAATTGGCATGATTTTTGCTTTATTAATAATTGAAAGATAATAAATAAAAAGGGGAGGTTATATATTATGAAATATTTAGTATTAGGCTGTGGTCTTCAAGGGAGAGCAGTAGCATATGATATTTTACAGTTTGAAAGTGGCAGTGAGGTAATAATAGCAGACATTGATGATAAAAATTTAGAGATAGCTAAAAACCTTATCAACAATGATAAACTTTCTGTAGAAAAATTTGATATTTATAATGAAGAAGAAACGGTTGCTCTAATGTCAAAGGTTGATGTGATTGTTAACAGCCTACCTCATACATGGGAAATTACCGAAAGATTTTATAATGCTTTAAGTAAAACCAGAGATAAAAAAGCTGTTTTTACAGACTATTGGATGTGGGAAAAACATTATGAATTTGATGAAGAATTGAAAAAAGCAAATGTTTTAGCAGTTCCAGGATTAGGTATAGTACCAGGCTTTGGAAATATTTGTGCAGGTCAACTTGCTCATGAATTTGATCAGCTAGAGGAAACCTTGATTTATTGTGGTGGACTTCCAACTAAAAGGGGAGTAGCTCCATTAGATTATATGATTTTATTTAATGTTGAAGCTCTTCTAGACTTATACTTAACTCCACCAACAGTGATTCAAGATGGAAAATTAGCAGTTGAAGATGCTCTTGATAATCTTGAAACATTTTTAATTCCTGGCTATGGGATGGTTGATGCATTAAAGACAGATGGTTTATATAGTCTAAATAAGACTATGTTAGAAAAAGATGTTAAAAAGGCAGCTGAATATACATTACGTTATCCAGGACATTATCAAACAATGCAAATATTAAACGACGCTGGTTTCTTTAGCAAAGAGCCAATAAATGTAAATGGAGTAGAAGTAATTCCAAGAGATTCTTCAGAAGTGATTCTCAATAATTTGATGGAAAAGATACCTGGAGTTAGAGACTTTACTTATCTATATGTGGTGGGAAAAGGATTAAAAGACGGAAAATATGTACAGAAATCATATGAATTGTTAGACTATAGTGATGAAGAAATAGGAATCACATCTATGGAGAGAACAACTGCTTATCCATCATCAATAGCGGCAATGATTATTGCACATGATGATGGGGGGATGAGAGGAGTAGTTGAACCAGAAAATATTTTTGTAGGAGAACGTTTTGAGAAAATGGTTAGTGAACTAGCTAAGAGAGGCGTTATTGTGTATGAGAAATAATTGAATTAGTAAGAGAACAATACTCTTTTAATGTGTTAATTGTAGCTGAACTATAGATGAAATTTCTAATTAAATGCCCTTATCTGAGCGATTTGCTCAGATAAGGGCATTTAACATAGAACATTGGCTTTTAATTTTGAAATATCAGTTAATTTCCAAGTAAATATAATTTAGATTTATAATATTTATAGGTAGAAATAAGCAATAAATAGCATCTAGAATCAACTAATATATCAAAATTTGCAAATTTTATGTTCTATTGATTTTGACACAATTAAATTAACGAATTAAAGTGGCATAAGTCTTGCATAAATAATTATTTAAAGTAATTTAAATAAAAATAAGTTTTGAGGAGGTAAGTATGGACAAAACATTATCAGAAGTTAAAAAACCGTCATTATTACTATCACTTGTACCATTTCTTGCACTAATTGGTTTTATGCTTCCAGGTGTAATTATCCTTGAGGTGGAACCTCATATTCCTTTAATTGCAGCTTCAATACTTACTGCTTTTATCGGTAAATACTTAGGCCATTCTTGGAATGATATGGAAAAAGCAATGATTGAATCAAATGCTATGGTAATGCAAGCAAATTTTATTATTTTGATAGTTGGAATGCTAGTTGGAACTTGGATTGCTGGAGGAATTGTGCCGGGGCTAATATATTATGGATTAGAATTATTTACTCCAAATATGTTTTTATTTCTATTACCAGTTATTTGTTCAGTTATCTCTGTTTCAACTGGAAGTGCATGGACAACTGCTGGTACTATAGGAACAGCAGCTATGGGAATAGGTGCCGCACTGGGAATTCCTCCAGCTATTACTGCAGGCGCAGTAGTAACGGGAGCATCTTTTGGAGATAAACTTTCTCCATTATCTGATAGCACTAATTTAGCTGCTGCGGTAACGGGTACTAATGTATTTGATCATGTCAGGCATATGCTTTACTCTACTATTCCTAGCTTCTTAATTGCAATAAGTATTTTTGGTTTTATTGGAACTAGTTATAAGAATACTGCAGTAAATATTGAGCAAATTTTTTCAGTTCTTGAATCTATAGATAGCATATTTATCATAACTCCATGGATATTTATAGCGCCTCTAACAGTAATTTTAATGATTATTTTTAAAGCACCTGCAGTACCTGGAATGATTGGTGGCACTTTTGTCGGTATATTATTCTCCTTATTCCAAGGTCACGGATTAAAAAATACATTATATTATATAATGTATGGATTTGAAGTTACAACAGGAAATGTGCTAGTAGACAAGCTTCTAAACAGGGGAGGTATGAGTTCAATGCTAGAGATAATAGCGCTAGTTATTTGTGCTTTAACTTTTGGTGGACTTATTAAACAAATAGGTGTGATAGATACTATATTAGAAACAATACTAAGAAAAGTTAGAAAAAGAGGTTCTATTATCCTTTCAACTGTTATTTCATCAATTGCTATGAATTTTATGGCTGCTGACCAATATATGGCTATTGTAATACCAGGGCAAATGTTTAGACCAGTATTTGAAAGACTAAATCTACATTCTAAGAATCTATCTAGAATATTAGAGGATGCAGGTACTCTAACATCAGGCCTAGTCCCATGGTCAACTTGTGGCGCGGTTTATTTTGCTACTTTAGGTGTAAGTTCCTTCCAATATGGCCGTTTCCACTTCTTAGGTCTAATTAATCCAATAATCGCTGTTGTTTTTGGGTATACAGGATTTGCTTTAGCTAGATTGGATCCAAGCAAGCCAATAAAAAATTTTATTGATGATTGATTACTATTAATATTGGAGTCAAGGAAAATCCACATAGCGCTTCCTTGACTTTTTCATCTAAAATTTAGGCGGTATTTTATCCATGCTAAAAAATATAAAGATGTAATATGAGAGGGTTTTTTCAGTATCACTATATTCGGGTGCTTTTTTAATAAGGGATTCTTGAATTAAAAAGGGAATATGTTATAATTTGAATTGTCACTACAATTTAATTGTAGACAATAGATGAAAGAGGTGTTGTTAGATGGCGGAAATTTTAAAAGGAAATGTTGTTGCAGCTCAAATTAAGGAAAAGATGAAAAAGGACATTGAAGAACTTGCTAAAATAGGAAAAATACCTACTTTAGGTATTGTTAGATTGGGAAATAACCCTGATGATGTTTCTTATGAAAAAAGTATAATTAAAAATTGTGATGCAATCGGAATAAGCTCTAAAGTTTTTGAAAGAAATGTAGATATGACTACTGAAGAGTTAATAGCATTGATGGAAGAATTAAATCAGGACAATTCCATATCAGGAGTACTTGTATTTAGACCTTTACCAAAACATATTGATGAAGCTAAAATAAGAGAGGCTTTATCTCCTTTGAAAGACGTAGATTGTATGCATCCATTAAATTTGGCTAAGATATTTGAAGGAAATATGACTGGATTTACACCTTGTACTCCAAAGGCAGCTATGGAAATACTCTTATATAACAATGTAGCTCTAGAAGGTAAAAATGTGGTTGTTGTTAATAGATCTATGGTACTTGGTAAACCTTTAGCAATGATGCTGCTTGAGAAAAATGCTACTGTTACTATTTGCCATTCTAGAACTAAAAATTTACATGAAATAACTAGTAAAGCTGATGTAGTAGTTACAGCACTGGGTAAAGCAAAATTCTTTGATGAAAAATATTTTAATGAGAACTCAGTGTGCATAGACGTAGGAGTTAGCTTAGATAATGAAGGAAAATTAAGTGGGGATATTGATTATCCAAAGGTGTCTGAAATGGTTTCTATGATTACACCTGTTCCTGGTGGCGTTGGTGCAGTAACTACATCACTTCTTCTATCCCATGTAGTAGAAGCTTGCAAAAAAATGTAATGAAAAGAGTCTTTTTAGACTCTTTTTTTCATTTAACAACAAAAATAGTCAATATTCTTTGAAGGAGAATCGGGTACATATATAGAATATATAGATATGAAAATAGACAGGAGGGGATATTTTGTATCTATCAGTAGAAAAACATAAAAACAATCTGTTGGTACAATTTAAAGGCGAGTTAGATCATCATACTACCGAAAATGTAAGGGAAAAGATAGATCAACAATATTTTGATCAGAGAATTAAAAACATAATATTAGATTTAAGGGGGCTGACTTTTATGGACAGCTCAGGCATTGGGCTTATTATGGGAAGGTATAGAAATTGTATTGATAAAAGTGGGATGGTAGCTATAGTAAGTGATAATGCATATGTGGACAAGATGCTTAGAATGTCTGGATTGCTCAAGATAATTAATGTATATCCAACAATTGAAGAAGCAGCTGAAAACTTATAAAGGAGATGAAAATAGTGGAAAAGAATTATATGAAATTAGAGTTCTTGAGTAAATCAAACAACGAATCCTTTGCAAGAGTTGTAGTGGCGGCATTTGCATCTCAGCTGGATCCTACATTAGAAGAACTATCAGATATTAAAACTGCTGTATCAGAAGCCGTCACAAATGCTATCATACATGGTTATGAATATGGAGAAGGTATAGTAATTGTTGAGTCAAGAATTGAAGGCAATGAAATCGAAATAATTATTGAAGATAAGGGGATGGGAATTGTTGACATAGACAAAGCTCGCGAGCCATTTTACACATCTAAGCCAAATCTAGAAAGGTCAGGTATGGGTTTTACAGTTATGGAAACTTTCATGGATAGTCTTGAGATAGAAAGTATTAAAGGGAAAGGTACAATAGTACGTATGACGAAAAGATTTAAAAGCCTTTTGGATAAGGAGTAGATAATATGAATGCAAGCAGCGAAAATAAGGCTTTATTATCCCATGAGGAGACCATGGAGCTTATTAAAGATGCACAGAATGGTAGTATGGAAGCCAAGGATATATTAGTATCCTCTAATCTAGGGCTTATTAGATCAGTGTTAAGGGGATTTATGAATAGAGGATATGAAGTAGATGATTTATTTCAAATAGGTAGTATAGGTTTATTGAAAGCCATTGATAAATTTGATACGACCTTTGATGTTAGATTTTCAACTTATGCAGTACCTATGATAATAGGGGAAATTAAGAGATTTTTAAGAGATGATGGTTTAGTGAAGGTAAGTAGGTCGCTAAAACAAACAGCTGCAAAAGCCAAGGGAGCAGAAGAAAAGCTATTTATGGAACTTGGAAGAGAACCTACTATTCAAGAGATATCCGATGAAATACAAATGGATAAAGAAGATATAGTAATGGCCCTAGAGGCTTCATATCATCCAGAGTATCTTTATGATGTTGTACATCAGAATGATGGATCTCCACTATATCTAATAGATAAAATCAGCAATGAATCAGAGGATGATAGAGATTTAGTTGATAACATAGTATTAAAAGATATGTTAGCAAGTTTAAAGCCTAGGGACAGGCAAGTTATTATTTTAAGATATTTTAAGGACAAAACTCAAACTGAAGTAGCAAATCAATTAGGTATATCTCAGGTTCAAGTTTCAAGAATAGAGAAAAAGATAATAGAAGAGATGAGAAAGAGTTTAGCAAAGGCATGATATATGCCTTTTTGCTTTATATAATAAAGGCTACATTAGAAAAGGAATATATATTTAAGTAGAGAAATAAATAAGGAGTATAAACAAATAAAGTGTAAATATTATAAAAGGTAGTAACTCAAATAAGCTAGGATTAATTTTCTGGTTTTTTTTATTTTCTGACTTGCTACATTTATTAATTTATTTGTATTGCAAATAAAAGATAGTGCTTTTAATAAGTATAACTGCTTTATATATACATTTATAACACAATATTACTATAATTTATGGATTATCACAAATTTATGAAAAATAAACCGTATTATATTTATTACTTTGCATAATTAAATCAATAATTCATTCGCATAATTTTGAATCTTTCGGATTGAGAGATGTTAATTGTAAAATTTACCTATTAGATAATTTTTTGTATGAAAAAAGAAATACAGCAGATAATAATCTTAGAATGGGGTGATTAGATGGCATGTAAATTAAATTATAAAAAGATAATTATTGCTCTAATGATTTTTCTAATTCTTGCAGGAGGGCTCTTATGGTATAAAGAAGAAATAACTAATAAAGAAGTACCAAAAAAAGCGCAATTTGTAGATAATAATTTAGAGTGGAGTAAGATATATGGATAAAGAGCAAGTATATATAATTATAAATAAAAAAGCTGCCATTGAGCCTGAGAAAGATATATTGATTAAGGATTTAGGAGAAGTATATTGTTCAAATCCATATATAAAGAAAGCTACTGAAAATATCATAGTTCATACAAAGAAGGGGAAAGAGGATTGGGATTACTTAACTGCAACAGATATAGCGGAAAAGGTATTAAAGGAGTTTCCTAGTATCGACTTAATCTTACTGGGAGAGGTTGAGATATTAATAGAATATAAATCTCAACAAAAGGAACGACCATTTTTTGAATTTATTAAAGTAACTTTAGTATGTTTAATTTTATTCTTTGGTGCAAGTATAGCTATAGTAAATTTTCATGTTGATGTGAACGCCAAAGAATCCTTGGAAAAACTATATTTTACTTTTACCGGAGTAAAAAAGAGCACTCCTTTACTTATGACTATTCCGTATTCAATTGGAATAGGGGTAGGAGTATTATTGTTCTTTACGAGGGTTTTCAGTTTTAGTGAAAGAAGAAAAAAGGAGCCGGGGCCTATGGAGATAGAGTTATTCTTATATGATGAGGATATGGAAAAACATATACTGAATGAAACTAAAAAGAAAGAAGAACCATAAAAGAGGTGCAATATGGTAGTAAAACTATTACTTATAATAATCGCTTTTGGAGGAGGATTGACAGTTGGTAGTGCAGCAGCAGCTTTTATTACTATACTTCAAATAGTTCCAAGATTAGTTCAAATCACTAAAACAAGTAAACAGGTTAAAGTTTATCAATTTACCATAACTTTATCATTTGTACTATTTGTTATAATATATTTTTCAAATTTTCATATGAGTTTATATAAAATCATTGTTATACTCATTAGCTTGTTATATGGAATCTTTATCGGATTACTATCTTCTGCTTTAGCTGAGGTATTGAATGTAATCCCAGTATTATCAAAAAAATTAAAAATAAAGGATAATTTAAGATATGTTATATGGGCTTTGATGGGTGGAAAGGTAGCAGGTTCATTATATTTTTGGTTATTTAATAAGTAGAGGAGATGAAATAAATGGAGAATATGAATAAAAAAGATTATCAAAAATATTCAGAAAAGAAGGTTCCAAAGCCTACTTATATGAAAAATATTATATTAGCCTTTTTAGTAGGAGGAGCAATATGTACTATAGGACAGCTTATAAGAAGCTGGTTAATGAAAAAAGGGCTTGATGAGAAAGCTGTTGCTTCAGCTACATCCATTATCCTAGTATTTATTGGTGCCTTTCTTACTGGGCTTGGAGTATATGATAAAATAGGGCAAATCGGTGGAGCGGGAGCAGCTATTCCTATTACAGGATTTTCTAATGCAATGGTATCCCCAGCAATGGAATTTAAGACAGAAGGTTTTATTTTTGGAGTAGCATCAAAGATGTTTATTATAGCGGGTCCTGTACTGGTATATGGAGTAGGCAGTTCCGTAATTGTAGGTGTATTACATTTATTATTTACTAAGGGGAGATAAAAGTATGGCAATAAAAAAATTTGGTTCACAGACAGTCAAATTTCAGAATCCACCTTCAATAGTAAGTACTTATACAATAGTGGGACCAAAAGAAGGTGAAGGGCCTCTTAAGAAGTATTTTGATATGATATTAGAAGATGATATGTGGGGGCAAGAATCATTTGAAAAATCTGAAGCTAAAATACAAGAAGAAACAATAAAAGCAGCATTAACAAATGGAAATCTAACTAATAATGATATAGACTACTTGTTATCAGGAGATTTGTTAAATCAAATAATTTCCTCCACTTATACGGCAAGGTCTCTAAGTATACCATATTATGGTCTCTATGGAGCTTGTTCTACTATGACAGAATCTTTATCTTTAGGAGCGATGCTTATAGATGGAGGATTTGCAGACAAAGTAGTGTGTGCTACGTCTAGTCATTTTAGCTCTGCTGAAAGACAATTTAGATTTCCATTAGAATATGGATCTCAAAGAAACTTTGGAGCACAATGGACTGTTACTGGTTCTGGAGCTACTGTACTTTCATCACAAGGCAATGGACCTTATATAACTTATGCAACTACAGGTAAAATAATTGATATGGGTATTAAGGATGCAACAAATATGGGTGCAGCCATGGCACCAGCAGCAGTTGATACATTAATCACTCATTTTAAGGATACAGGATATTCTCCCTCTAGTTATGATCTTATAATATCTGGAGATTTAGGTAAGGTTGGAAAATCTATAGTATTAGACTTAATGAAAAAAGAGGGATATGATTTATCTAGTATCTATACAGATTGTGGTGTAGAGATATTTGATGGTGATGCTCAAGATACCCATGCAGGAGGATCTGGATGCGGATGTTCTGCAGTGGTGTTGAATGGATATATTTACAAGGAAATGATGAAGGGAAATTTCAGGAGAATATTAATTATGGCTACTGGAGCTCTTCATTCAACGATTATAAATCAACAGGGCGAATCTATTCCAGGAATAGCCCATGCAGTTACAATAGATGTAAGTAAAGGTTAGGGGTGATTAAATGGAATATGTCAAAGCTTTTATAGTTGGAGGGTTAATATGTGTAGTCGGTCAAATTATATTAGATAATACTAAATTAACTCCCGCTCATATATTAGTTTCATTTCTTACTGCCGGAGTTATATTAGGAGGAATTGGACTATATGAACCCCTTGTTAAATTTGGAGGAGCAGGAGCTACTGTACCAATAATTGGATTTGGAAATGCATTAGCTCAAGGAGCAATAGAAGGAGCAAAAACAAAGGGAATAATAGGGGCATTTACAGGGGGATTACAGGCCACAGCAGGTGGAGTAGCTGCTGCAATTTTATTTGGCTATATAATGGCGGTAATTTTTAATCCAAAAACGAAAAACTAAGGCTTAGCCTTAGTTTTCATTTTCGTCATCATTATCTTCATTATCCCATGGAAGTGGAGGGAAATAAAAATCATCATCTTCAATAGGATCTGGTGGTATAACTGTGCTTTGGTTATGCTCATCACAAATTTCTGTTGGTGCAGTATACTGGAAGTCTGAAGGTACTATACCATTATGTTCTGATGGGAAATATGGCGGAGTACGCTCTACAAATACTTTATTAACTTTGTTTTCTTCAGGACAATATTCATTAGCAATTTTTCCATTAGTTTTATCTATAGTGACCTCAACATGAACATCGCAGTAATCCTTAGGTTCAGTACCCTTTACAAATATCTCAGATCTAACAGCACTGCCCCCAGGATCGTGGGTGCAAAGTTCTGTGGCTAGTTTACCAGATTTGGTACATATCCTTGCAGATACTATACCACTAGGTTTCTCAAAAGATGTTTTACTTTCTAGACCTTCATGCATTCTAGTCATTATATGTTGCCATAATTGGGCAGCTGTACCACTATTATTCGTTAGGGTAATTTTAGGTGAATCATTTCCTATCCATGTAGCAGAAACATAATATGGAGTAAATCCAGCAAACCAAATATCTGCCTGATCTGTTGTTGTACCGGTCTTACCTGCTACTGCCATCTTAGAAATCTTAGCTCTTCCTGCAAGGCCATCTGATACAGTAGTTCTCAAAATATCTGACATTATATATGCTACTTGAGGGGATACTACCATAGTTTCTTTTGGCGTATTATCAATTAGTATATTGCCATTTTTATCTTCTATTTTAGTAAAAGCTATAGGTTCTATATATACACCGCCATTGGCTATAGCTCCATAAGCAGCAGTTAATTCTAGAGGAGTTATACCTTTTGTCATACCACCTAATCCTAGTGCAGATAAGGTTTCATCATTTCTAACTCCATTTTCTTTAGCCGTAACGAAACTATCATTTTCAGGATCAGTTTTACTAATAATACCTAGTTTTTCTAAATAAGCCATAGAAGTTTGTATACCTATTGATTCTACAGTCTTTACAGAGTTTACGTTAACTGATTGCTCAACTGAACGTCTTAAAGTATGGATACCTCTATATCCTTTATACCAGTTTTTAGGCCATAATTGTCCCTTATAATAGAAAGGAATATCATCTATTGGAGTTGCAGCTGTATAGCCATTATCTAATGCTGGTAAATAAGCAGCTATTGGTTTAATAGCAGAACCAGGCTGTCTCTGAGATGCAGTAGCTCTGTTTAAGATTCTAGCACCCTCAATATCTCTACCTCCAACTAAAGCTTTGATTTGTCCTGTCCAATAGTCCATAACAACAGTAGCTGATTGAGGTTGTACAATACCATCCTTAGATCTAAAGAAATATTTTTCACTGATTAATAAGTTTCCATTTTCATCAACTCTATAAAAGTCTTTGTTATTATTTAAATATGCACTGCCTATTTTAATTTCTTTACTGTCAGAAACATTATAATTCTCTGCTGGTATTGTGATAGAACCAACACTATGACTTACTAAATTTTTTCTATCATCGATAGTATAATAGTCTGCAACATCTATATGTTTTGGATATGGAGTAAGTTTCTTATTTTTAATAAATAGGTTATTATCTCTAAACTCATAAGTACCCTTTTCCAATACTAATTCAAAATTTTCATTAAATAAGTTGGCTTGACTATAGTAGATGATATTACCTTTTTCATCAATAACATCTTTAGCCTTATTTAATCTCCAATCCACTAATATAGGACCTTTTTTCTTTTCAGGATTGCCGACTAATATCTCAGTAAAATTATTATATACATCTTCAAGTTCTCTTTGAAGTTTTACATCCATAGTTGAATAGATTTTTAGTCCGCCTGTAAACAATTCATCTTGAGCTTGTTCTTTTGTATATCCTAACCTCTTTACTAAGGCATCAACTGCCTGAGTTTTAACATAATCTGTAAAATAGGAAGAAATTCCTTCAATCTTCTTTTGACCGGGTTTTAGGTTTTCCTTGATATTTTCATTTAATGCTTCTTGATATTCTGATTCTGTGATTTTATTTAAATCTAACATTTTCTTTAGTACAATTTTTTGTCTTTTTACAGCCTCTTCGTTATATATTGCTATATACTTTTCTCCTAGTATTTCTAATCTCCCAACTTCATAATGCTTTGTACTATCGAAATTCTCAGGACTTACAGTACGATAAGGTGCATATTTAGTCGGAGATTTTACTATGCCTGCAAATAATGCAGATTCTGCAATAGTAAGGTCTTCAACATTCTTTGAAAAGTAAGTTTGTGCAGCTTCCTGAACTCCATAAGCGCCTTGTCCCAAATTATTCCTATTTAAATAGGCCTCAAGTATTTGATCTTTTGTTAGAGCCTTGTCAATTTGAAGAGCTAGATAAGCCTCTTTAATTTTTCTATCCCAACTTTTCTCTAGTGTTAGATAAACATTCCTTGCCAATTGCTGTGTAATTGTACTTGCACCTCTGATAGCAGCACCAGCTTTTAAATTATCTATGGCAGAAGATATAATGCCTTTAGGGTCTACACCTATATGATCTTTAAATCTTTCATCTTCTATTGCAATAAATGCATCTTTAAGATGTTGTGGCATTTGATTTAGCTTCACCATAGTTCTAAATTCAGGTGCCTGAATTTTTTCGACAAGCTCTCCATTTGCATCATATATAGTTGATGTTAGATCTAAAGATGCATTAATCTTTGAAGGATCTATTGTTGGAACATCTTTCAAAATAGATAGAACTATACCAATTACTATTCCGCCTGCTATAACTGATAACATTAAAAATACAACTAAAAATATCTTTAAAGACTTAAAAACAGTTCTTTTAGTAGATCCTTTCTTTTTTTTCTTTTTCTTATTATCATTATTATTGTTATTATCCATAAAATTACCTCCTTAATTGAGAAAAGGCTTAACTAGTTAATTATACCACAGAAATATTATAATGTTAATATTAGATGGTTTAAATCATGATTACAATATGGTTACGAAATAATTTAAAATTATATTATATGAATTGTGTCCTCTATAGCTGGATTCATACACATATTGTTAGATAAAATATTAAAATAGTGATATAATAAAAATAAGAATATAATTATAATGATTTTTCGGGAGTTGATAAATTGAGCCAAGAAATAGCAAATATGGAGAGAGTTCTTATAATTGGAGTAGAACTTGATACTGATACAATTGATATTGAAAACTCTTTAGATGAATTGGAAGAATTAGTAAAAGCTGCTGGAGGAGTAGTAGTTTCTAGGGTAATACAAAAGAAAGAAAGTATAAATGCAGCCTACTTTATAGGGACAGGAAAAGCAGAGGAGATCAAAAACTATTGTGAAGAACTTGATATTACGACTGTAGTTTTCAATGATGAATTATCAGGTGCACAATTAAGGAATCTAGAAAAAATTATTGATAGGAAAATCGTTGATAGAACCAATCTGATTTTAGACATCTTTGCTAATAGAGCAAATTCAAAAGAGGGTAAATTGCAAGTAAAATTAGCTCAACTTAAATATCGACTTCCTAGATTAATAGGATTCAGAGATTACCTATCTAGAGAGGGAGGAGGTATTGGTACAAGAGGGCCAGGAGAACAGAAATTAGAAACCGATAGAAGACATATATTGAGAGAAGTAGATAATATAGAAAAACAGTTGAAGGAAGTAGAGCAAAATAGAGAAGTAAAAAGAAAGAAGAGAGAAGGCTCAAATCTTCCAATTGTTGCATTAGTAGGTTATACTAATGCTGGAAAATCAACTTTATTGAATAAATTAATTCAATTTAATGATGAATATGAAGAATCAAAAGAGGTTTTTGTAAAAGATATGCTGTTTGCAACTTTAGATACATCTTTGAGGCGGGGAAAACTTCCTAATGGGCAAGTATTCTTGCTAACAGATACTGTAGGATTTGTATCCAAACTCCCGACTAGGCTAATTGAAGCATTTAAAGGAACTCTAGAAGAAGTGAAGTATGCAGATTTATTGCTTCATATTGTAGATGCTTCAAATAAAGATTTAGATATACAGATTCAAACTACTTATAATATATTAAGGGAATTAGAAGTACTAGATAAACCTATAATTACAGTCTTTAATAAGATGGATAAAGTAGATATTCATAATTTATTTTATGATAATAAATATGTGGATAATAAATTATTTATTTCAGCTAAAAATGGGGAAAATATAGATACACTTCTAAGAAACATTGAAAACCTATTACCTCAGCAATATAGATTAGTCACCCTAAAAATACCTTATAGTAAACAAGGCATAGTAAATTATTTTTGCGATAGTTATCAAGTGGATAATTTAGAGTATGTAGAAGATGGTACAGTATTAAAATTAACTATTAATCAAATTGATTTAGAAAAATATAAGGAATATATAATTAATTAAGAAATTATATTGAAATATTATAAGAAAATTAATATTATATATAAAATAAGAAAGGGAGTTGGTACTAATGATAATAAGGAACTGTGCTGGTGGAGTTGTATTTAAAGACAGCAAAGTGTTTATATTAAAAAATGACAAAGATGAATGGGTATTGCCAAAAGGAAAAATTAGAGGTGAGCAATTACCTCCAGAAACAGCTATAAATAGAGTTGAATATGAGACAGGTGTAAATAAGCCTAAGATTGTTTCCTCTGCTGGAGAAACTGCTTATGAGTTTTATTCATTTACAAGACATCAAGCAGTTTGTAATAAAATTATATGGTATATAATGGAGTCAAAGAATGAAGAGCACTCCATAAATTTAGAGGAAGGTTTTAAAGAGGGAGGATTCTATCCGATAGAAAAGGCTATTGATATGATCACTTATAGTCAAGATAAATCTTTAGTTAGTTTAGCCTATAAAAGATATTTAGAATTCAAGGATTACGAACAAAAACTAAACTATGCTTAAAGAATAGGAGATTATATCTCCTTATTTTTTTAGTGAGAGGAAGATTTTATGGATAAGATTTATAGAACTATATATACTTATGGAGAAGAAGAAACAATCATCAACAAATCTAGATTTATTGGTTATGCTATGCCCATAGAAACTGAAGAAGAAGCCCTAGGATTTATAGAAAAGATAAAAACAAAACATAGAGATGCTACTCATAATGTATACGCTTATGTTCTTGGTAAAGACAGCAATACCCAGAGGTTTAGTGATGATGGGGAACCTTCTGGTACTGCAGGAATACCTGTCTTAGAAGTTATAAAGAAGGAGAATCTAAGAAATGTAGTAGTTGTTGTAACTAGGTATTTTGGAGGAATTAAATTAGGTACAGGTGGACTTATTCGAGCTTATACAAGAGGTGCGAAGATTGGTCTAGACGCAGGAACGATAGTAGATATGGTTCTTCATAGTAGAATAAAAATTAGAATTGACTATACTTTATATGGAAGAATAGAAAATTATCTTATGAATGAAGGATATATAGTAGATGAGTCAGTATTTGATGATGCAGTTAATATCTTTGTTTACATAGAAGATGCGAAGATTGGAAGTTTTCAGAAGACAATGACAGATATAGCAAATGGAAATATCATATTAGAAACTCTAGATGAAGAATATATACCTATAAAAGACGGAAAAAGATTTATTTAAATTAGGTTAATAAAGAGTAATCAGGGTATAATCTTATATGGGATGGTGATAAGATGAATAATATGTCTCAAATAAAAGAAGAAATGCTTAGTAAAAAAGTATGGGTAGTAGCAGGTGTAACGGCAAATAAGGATAAATATGGCTATAAAATATGGAAAAAATTAAAGGAACATAAATATGAAACCTATGGAGTAAATCCAAATTATGAAGAGATTGAAGGAGATACAATCTATCATTCAGTTAAGGAGCTGCCAAAGAAAATTGATGTTCTTGACATGGTTGTACCACCAAAGATAGCTATACAAACATTAGATGAAGCAAAGGCTGCAGGAATTGAATATATATGGTTTCAGCCAGGCACATATAACGACGAGGTCTTAAATAAAGCAAGAGAGTTAGAACTGAAAATATTGTATGATGATTGTGTTTATGCTACTTTAAGAAGAGAAGAATAGGTCTAGAATCTTGACCTATTCTTTCTTTTTAATTAACTCATAAGTACCTACTATTAGTAAAAAAACTCCAAAAAACTTTTTTAATTTTGACGGTTCAATCTTCATAGCCAAAATTGAGCCTATAATAGCTCCGGCTATACCTCCTAGGATAATCAATTTAGCGAATGAGAAATCGATATTTCCTTTTTTATAGTGAGTGATTAAGGCGATAATAGCTACAGGGAGAAATACTATTAAATTAACTCCTTGAGCATATTGCTGCCTCATGTTGTTGAATATAACCAAAGAAGGTATAAGGATTGTGCCTCCACCTATACCCATTCCACTAATTATACCTGATAAAAAGCCAATTAAAGTTAAAATCATTTCCAAATCATCCTTATGGCAGTATAAATAATTACGCTACCGAATATTTTTCTTAATATATTGATAGGAATTTTATTTAAAGTTTTTGCACCAATATAAGATCCTACCATGCCACCAATTGTTACAGGGATAACTACTTTAAATGGAATAGAGCTATTTGCAAAATATATTATAGTGGATATAATTGATAATGGTAGAATTATAGATATTGCTGTGGCATGTGCCTTATAATCATCTATTCCAAGTAAAAATACTAATGCAGGTACTACAATGGTTCCACCTCCAGAACCAAATAAGCCATTGATTAGTCCAGTCACTAAACCTATAGATATTAATTTCATCTTATTTTTATCCATAAACTACTCCTTTATGTTATAATCATTATGATTAATCTCACCAATTATAGAGAAGATATACATATGATGAAATTTTACTAATTATTTGGAGGGGAAAAAATGGAAAATATAAATTTAACTGTAGATAAGTTAGTAGAGTGGTTGAAAGAAAAGGTAAAGGAAGCAAAGGCAGAGGGATTAGTTTTTGGATTAAGTGGAGGGATAGATTCAGCTGTTATAGCTGGAATAGCTAAAAAGGCATTTCCTGATAATTCATTAGGAATTATCATGCCTTGTCATAGTGATCCTATAGATGAAGAACATGGTGTGCTGGTAGCTGAAAAACTAAACTTAAAGACTGCAAGGGTTGATTTATCTAATTCTTTTGATGTATTACTTAATTCTATGACAGTAGAAAATAAGAATAAGATGGCTATATCTAATTTAAAACCAAGACTTAGAATGACGACCTTATATTACTTTGCCCAAAATAATAATTATTTAGTAGTAGGTTCAAGTAACAAATCTGAATTTACTGTAGGATACTTTACTAAACACGGAGATAGTGGAGTTGACTTATTACCTTTAGCTTCCTTTGTAAAATCTGAAATCAGAGAATTAGCTAAAGTTTTAGGTATACCTGATATTATAATAGAGAAGCCGCCAACTGCGGGATTATGGGCTAATCAAACTGATGAAAGTGAAATGGGATTTTCGTATAATATACTAGACAATTATATTAAAACTGGTGAAGGACCAAAGGAAATAGTAGAGAAAATTAAAAGAATGAATACTATTAGTGAACACAAAAGAGTTTATCCACCAATATTTAGAAAGTAGCAGAAGGTAAACCTGCATATTCACTACAGCAGGGCTAGTTTGGCTGCCTATACCTTGTAAATGATAAAAAATTAATAAATATAATGCAATAAGCATAATATTATGCTAGAATAGATAGGGCAATACTATAAAGGGAGTGAAATTTTATGGCAGGACATTCTAAATGGAATAACATTAAGAATAAAAAAGGTAAAGAAGATGCCAAAAGAGCAAAAATCTTTACAAAATTAGGTAGATATATTATGGTGGCAGCAAAAGAAGGTGGATCGGATCCAGATTATAACCCAGCATTAAAAGCGGCCATAGATAAAGCGAAGGCAGAAAATATGCCAAATGACAATATAGAAAGAGCAATTAAAAAAGGTTCAGGAGAGTTAGGAGCAGATAATTTTGAAGAAATTATCTATGAAGGCTATGGTCCAGGCGGGATAGCAGTATTTGCGGAGTGCCTAACAGATAATAGAAATAGAACAGCACCAGATGTAAGGCATGCCTTTGACAAAGGTGGCGGAAATATGGGGCAATCAGGTTGCGTTACTTTTATGTTTGATAAAAAAGGTATGTTAGCGATAGAAAGAACCGATTCTATAGATGAAGACGAATTAACTATGCTTGCAATCGACTTAGGTGCTGAAGATTTTATATCAGAAGACGAAGGATTTGAAGTTATCACTAGTCCAGAAGATTTTAATACGGTAAAAGATGGACTAAAAGAGGCAGGATACGAATTTGCTGTAGCTGAACTTACTTATATACCACAAAATACAGTAGCTTTAACTAATCCAGATGATATCAAGAATATGCAAAAACTAATAGATATGCTTGAAGATAACGACGATGTTCAAGAAGTATACCATAACTGGGAGATGCCAGAGGAAGAGTAATCTTAATGGTTGTAGGGCTTGAACTTATGAAAAGTCAGTAGAAAACCCTTTGGGTTGTGATATACGACTTAAAAAGCCATAATTGAATTACCGACATTCCAAATGCCCTTTTTATATGGATAACAACATATGAGGAGGGTATTTTTATATTGTTAGAAGATGTATTAAAAGAGTTTATTTATGATTGTAAAATGAGAGGGTTATCTCCTAGAACCATCAAGGGTTATAGAAATAGTAACTTAAGGCTATTTAAGTTTCTTAAAGACGGATTTAGCATTACATAGTTAGAAAAGTTGACTAGAAAACATATTTAACTATATTCATATAATTAAAGATAATCTGTGTTGCCTAGCTTCTATAGATACTTTATATTCAAAAATATGGATACCAAATCGGCTATAAAGGCCTTAGAAAATGCTTTTATAGTTCAGGATCTTAATCTTTAATTTTCATAACTTCCAAACAAGTTTCTGGGATTTCGAGTCTCTCTAAGCGTCTCAAGGTAACATAGCCATCTATAGATAGTATTTATGGTTATAATTATGCCTTTATGCTATAATAATGTATCAAATGAAGAATTATTGCTGGAAAGGTGGAGTTAATGATGGTATTAAAGAAAATATCAGATAGAATTTACTATTTACCTTCTGAACAGGAAACTGACAGACCCGTACTTGGATATGTAAAAGGAGATAAATATTCCTTAGTAGTAGATGCAGGCAATTCAGAGAAGCATGTTAAGAAATTTTATTGTGCAATTGAAGAAGCAGGATTAAAGCTACCAGACTACACTGTAATTACACATTGGCACTGGGATCATACTTTTGGAATGCATGTAGTAACAGGAAAAACAATAGCTGGTTCTTTGACAAACTTAAAACTGGGCGAAGTAGAAAAATGGAAATGGGCAGATGAAGATATGTCAAGGCGTCTGCAAAGTGGTGATGATATTGAAACGTGTGATCGCTGCATTAGATTGGAATATTATGATAGAAATGAAATAAAAGTAGTTAAGGCAGATATAGAATTCCATGGTCAGATTATTCTGGATTTAGGTGGTGTCCATTGTGAATTGAGGGAAATTGAAGCAACCCATTCCAGTGATTCTGTTTTAGCATATGTACCTGAGGAAAGAACAGTTTTTATTGGAGATGCTGATTGTGCGGATTACTACAATAATAATGGAAAATATGATAAGAAAAAACTTGTTAAATTGATTGCTTTATTAGAAGAAATTGATTTTGATACCTATGTTTTAGGACATGATGAACCACAGAATAAAGATGAGGTAATTGCATATTTAAGAGAAGAATTATCTAAATTGGGATAGCTTTATATTATAAGCATTTTATCTAATAATGACATATATTTTATTCTCTGAAGCTATGTGAAGTGTAAGGATATGATAAATAAGAAATAGATATTGATTGAGTTTTAATTTCCCTCAGATTTAAATTTGAGGGATCTTTTATGCAATTTAACCTATTCATAATTGTTTTAAATATTCGATAATATTAGTTAACATCTACGAGCAGACCTAATATAACAGAGTTAATAATGAATAAAAATAAAAGCAGAGTATAGATTTTATTTAATGATAAAATCTGTTATAATCTCTATTAACAATATTACATAAGGAATATTATACATGGAAAATACTAGAGGAAAATAAATGCAATGAAGAGAATTTCTTTGAATTTTCTGTAAAATAGAAGGGGGCTTTAATGAAACACAGAATATAATTTAGAGAGGGATAATAAAGAGAGGTGGAATCATGGGAATTATCATAGTTGCCTTAATAATAATTAATATTTTTACTGTATACAAATTTATATTTAAGTTTATTTTTACTGATCTTGATGATTTTAATGAATCTTTAAGGTATTCATTTACGCCAGATATTATATCATTATTTAGGAGAGAATATTGGAAAGATCAATTTGGAGAATTTAAATTAGGCTTTTTTATTGCTATTTGTATTATAGTAACAATAGTAGAATATGGGATAGTTAATGTTATTATACAACAGATACTAAGATTAATATAAGATGTAAAATGGCTAGCCATTTTACATCTTATATTTTTACCTTAATAAATATTTTGAAGTTTTAAAACATTTCTTATCTCCATGTGAACGAGATAGTAAATTAAACTTCTTTTATTTCTACTTTTTAATTTTTAAATTTTTCATTTGAGAAAATATCGTTATAAAATATAATCATCGCTCCAGCAGTAGTTCTTTCTGCTAATGGAAGACCACATCTACTAATTCGATAGAAGCGACTTTCATCATCGGGAATTTTTTTAAATCTTCTATAGATTTTAAGAGCTACTCTTGAATTAAATCTTATGTAATCTTCAATAGAATCTAGAAGATATGTTCCCTTATCAACTTGAAATTCTTTAATATATTCATAGGTATGTTTAACATATGATTCATACTGATGGTGATCATCTAATAAACGAATATTAGCGTGCTGAGGGATGGTCATATCTTGAATAATATGCAAAGTAGCCCCTAGATAAAATAATGATTTATTAAATTCTCCCTTAGCCCATAAAGATAGGGCTTCTTGATAATAGTCTATACCTAAGTCCATGGCGGACCTTCTTCCATATAATCCTCTTTTTTTATAAGGATTGTAGAAATGGTTAGAGCTTTTGAAATCTTGATCTGCCCATACAGCACCTTGATTCATGTCCAGAACAAAGCTGCTAAAGAAATTATACTCTGCTAAGTATTTGTCATTTTTGAGAATATTTAAAGCATGGATATTAATAAACTTATGAACTTTACAATGAGTTTTCATAATTGATTTTTTTATGGGATTCGCAATACCAAAAACTGTTTTCAAAATATAATCATATGTTGTTTCTATGAAATCTATTTTAATCACCTACCATGTATAATTTACTAATTTCACTATAATCTTCAATGGTATCGATATCCATTAATATTCCAAGATCATTAACATTAAGAAAAGCGGTTTTATTAATAGAAATGAAGTCTCGTAAAGTCTTATAAGAATTATTACTAAGCAGTTTATTGACTAAATAAGATTTCATTAGTAATGGATGACCTCTTTTTCCATTATAGACTGGAATGACTATATCCTCATCTATATTTAGCATATCCTTATATGTTTTTTTATTAATAATAGGATAATCACCAGGAGTTAGAAAAAACTTTTCTCCTTTGATATTATATATTCCTTTTTTTACTGAACTAAACATTCCATCTAGATAATCTGGATTATATATTAGCTCAACCTTGGGATATTTGGATAATATTTTTTTTATATCTTCTACTTTATGGCCACCTATAACTATGATCCTTGAACATACATCATACATTCCAAGAATGCATTGTTCTATTACAGTTTTCCCATCAATATCCAATAGTAATTTATTTATACCAACCCTTGATGATAATCCAGCTGCTAGTACTATTCCTTCAACATTCATATTTATCTCCTTTATTACTAAACTCTGCCAGTTAGTATAGATTTTATAGCATCTTCAATTTCTGCATATCCTGTACATCTACATAAGTTTGATTGAAGCCATTCTTGTATTACTGTATCATTAGCATCAGGGTGGATTTTAGATAGTGAATGACAAACCATTAAAAATCCAGAAGTGCAATAGCCACACTGAAAAGCAAAGTTTTCGACGAAAGCTTTTTGGATTGGTGCGTCCTTTAATCCCTCTATAGTCAGAACTTTTTTTCCTATAGCCTCTACTGTGAGCATTAGACAGGATTTTATAGGCCAATCATCTACTAGAACTGTACATGCTCCACAATCTCCATTTTCACATCCAGGCTTTGTTCCTGTAAGACCTAGTTTAGCTCTAAGAGTATACAGTAAGGTATCAGAAGGCTTCGTAAGCACCTCTCTATCCTCTCCATTTATATTTAAAGTTAAAACAGTAGGATTCAGTATCTCTAGCATTTAGCCTACCTCCTTAAATTTATCAAATAACTCAGATAGCATGTCATGCAGTATGAATTTTCTATATTCTGAAGAACCACTAATATCATTCAGTATCTTACCAGGTATATTTTCAATTGACTTTTTAATTTTTTCATCCCTAGATATTGAAGTATCATTTAGGATTCGTTCAATTTCCAATGATCTAACAGGGTATTCGCATAAGCCACTAAAGGCAACGAGAACCTTACCATTATCATTTAATGCGGACATTGTGATTAATGGATAATCTATTTTTTCGTTTTTAGTTCTTTTCACATGACTATAAGGCAGAGAAAGGAATCTTGCATCTATTATTACTTCAACTAGAATTTCATCTTCTGAAAGCTGAAGTTTTTTATCGAACAAATCCATTATTTGAACAGTCTTTTTACATACATTTCCTTGAATGACTACTCTACTATTAGATAGTAAGAGAGGTAAAATAGCTTCCTTGTATATAATGGTGCCCAGTAAATTTCCACCTAATGTAATTTTGTCCTGTATTGTATGGTCTGCTATTCTTTTAACTGCTAAGCTAAGAAGCGGAAAATAATTCTTTTCTGCAATATTGGTCAAGGTTACAGCAGAGCCAATTATTAAATTACCGTTTTTGAGTTCAAATGTATTACATTCTGGAATACCTTTAATATCTATCACTGCATCAGCATATCTATTAAACATCCTCGCCATAGATATAAATTCTGTTCCGCCTCCATAATATATGGGCTTTTTGCCAAGGGATATAAGATTATTAAATAGTTCTATGGCCTCTTCAACTGTAGTTGGCTTATAATATTCAAAATCAAATGGTATCATATTTACCTCCAGTCTTAGTCTTCCATATGGATTCTGGTGAGATAGGTAAAGTATCAAATTCAGCTTCTGCTGCTAAGGATAGTGCATTGGCAAAAGCAGAAGGCATTCCAAGTATGCCATGTTCTGCTATGCCTCTTATACCGAAGGGAGCATTTGTATCGGGTGTCTCCACGAAATCAACTATATATTCTGGATTTTCTCCAAATCTTAATAGTTTATAAGTTCTTAAGGAAGTATTTTCTAATATGCCCATAGAATTGTAGACAAACTCCTCTCTAGTTGCTAAACCTAATCCCATACTCATGCCACCCATGATTACTCCCTTTGCAGCCTTAGGATTGATTGCCTTACCTATATCTATGACTGTAGCGGCCTTTCGCAATCTATAGGAATAATTTTTAGGATTGTATTCTATTTCCACTGCTTGAGCACCTACAGACCAAGAGACAGCTGGTTTACCTATGCCAGTTTCTTTATCTAATTTGGTTAACTGTTTCATAATATAATTGCCTTTTCCAATCATCTGACCATATATGGATTCACCATTAGGATATTTGTAGCCATGTACTAAATTCTTAAATCCAATGAATTTAGTAGGATCATCTTTTGAATATACTTTTTGTTCCTCTATGTCTAAATCATCAGGAGAGCATTTTAAAGCCGCAGCACCTACTTCCTTCAATTGTCTTATCAAATCATCTGCGGCATTTATAACAGCATTTCCAACCATAAATGTTGTCATGCTTGCAACAGTTTTCCAATGCTTAGGGCTTATCTGAGTATCTACATCCATATAGACGTGAATATCATTTATGTCCATTTTCATTTTCTCTGCAAGTATTTGAGCTAAAGTCGTCTTCATACCAGGTCCAATTTCGGTAGCCCCAAAGTTTAGATTAATACTACCGTCGGCATTCAATGTAAGCACGGCACCAGAAGTAGCATTAGTAGGAGAATTAGGAGATTTCCAGAAGCATGAAATACCTTTAGCTATAATGGTATTTTTTTCAGTTTTTATCAATTGACCTTCTTCCCAATTAATACTCTCTTTTAATTTGTTAAGGCAAGCTTTGAGATTTCCCACATTGCTAAGTGTTATCTTGGCTTGTGTAGGTGAGGTATCTCCTTCTGTTATTGCATTTTTCATTCTGATATCAAAGGGATCCATGTTCAGTGCTAATGCTAGTTTATCAATGATTCTTTCAATGGGAAAAGTAAGCTGTACATGGCCGAAACCACGATATGATGTAACATAACAGTGGTTAGTATAGATACTATAAGAATCACAATGAATATTTTCAATATTGTATGGACCAGAACAGTTAGTGGCCATGGATTTTGCCATACGAGGACCAGTCCCAGTATATGCCCCACAATCAACATAGTATAGACATTCTAATGCCTTAATTTTACCATCATTTGTTGCCCCTAATTTAAGCTTAGCTTTAGTTCCAATATTAGATGGCCAAGTGGATATATCTTCTTCCCTAGGGCTTGCCATTCTAACCATTCTACCGCCAACTGCGGAAGAGGCAAGATATGCAAGAAATTCCATTTGTACACTAGCCTTCCCGCCAAATCCACCTCCTACTAATGGAACACGAACTATAACATTACCCTCAGAGCTTTGATATTGAGTACTTATTTCTTCTTTAACTGCAAAGGGACCTTGTGTTGATGTGTGTATAATTGTATTTCCATTTGGTAATATCTGAGCATTAGAATTTCTAGTTTCCATAGCTAAGTGGTCTGACTGTGGAAGGAAAAATTCAGATTCAATAACAATATCAGACTCTCCCCAAGCAACCTCCATATTGCCTTTTCTTATCTTCACATGATCTGCTATATTTGTATGAGATACAGGATATACTCGAGTATCAGGACAATAATAATATCCTAGATTTTCATGTACAAGAGGAGCATTTGGCTTTAAGGCATCAGATATGGAATTAACTATAGGTAGTGGTTCATATTCTATTTTAATAAGTTTTAGAGCTTTCGCAGCTTCTTGTTCGCTATTTGCTACAACTATTGCCACAGGCTCACCAAAATATCTAACTTTATCCTTTGCAATAGGTGGTCTATCATTGATAATAGATCCAACTAATACAGGTGTATAATCACCAGTAATTATGGCTTGAACACCTTTTGACTTTAAAGCTTCTTCAATATTGATGGATTTTATAATGGCATGGGCATGAGTGCTTGTTAATATTCTTCCATGTAAAGTTTCAGGAGTTAAGGTGTCGCCATTGTACTTTCCAGTACCTGTAACTTTATCCCAAGCTTCTTTTCGTATGGTGCTGACTCCGATCCTTTTCATATTGGGCATAGAACTTTCCTCCTACTTATGTAAAATTATTATTACTAAAATATTATTGCCATGTAAAGTTAAAGTATTCAAAAGTCTATGATTTCAACTACCCTTGAAAATAAAAAGTTTTTATTAAAACATTAATTTAGTAACTTCTTTTAAATTTATTGAGGTTAAGCTCTTTTCAAAGAATCAGAGACAAGTTGAAGCTTTCCTAATGGGTTATAAAAAATGCAATTGAATAACTAGATATTCGTATAAAAGAATAAGTATTAAACATAATAAGTATAGAACTATATAAGCATAGAATTATGAAAAGACCAGCTATTAAATGTCAAGAAATAATTTAATTTATTTTGCCTTGGTGATTA
>OGTD01000242.1_pt1 | contig 22220 bp, 19 predicted proteins | sample 1574421 | NCBI WGS metagenome assembly OGTD01 (sample SAMN03295820, study PRJEB24534) | human gut metagenome | isolation source: fecal sample 1 from infant 3 | host: Homo sapiens | place: USA: Pittsburgh, PA | collected 2014-07
TCGACCGGCGGAATGGGCGATGCCTGGTTCATTGGCGGTGGCGTGCTGACGGTGTTGGTGGCGAGCTTCGGGCTGGCCGAATCCCTCAAGAACGCCAAGCGTAGCAAGGTTTCCCAGAAGTGAAGCGACTAGTAAGGCTCCGGAAGGGCACTCCATAACCATTCCGGGCCTGAAGGCATGCGGACCTTCGGGCATACTCCAATTCGCACATCACCCAGGGCTTGCTTGGTCAAGGGCAAAACCCTCCAACCAGGCAAGGCCGAAAACAAACAGATTACAGACTTTTGTGGCTACTGGGCATCCAGTCCAGTAGCCGTACCGAAGTGAAGAACAATTTCCAATAGATAAGGGATTAATTATGAAGAGGGCAATCAACGCTCTGGTTGCGGTGCTCGCCACCGTTGCCATGGCAGTCGCTGGTTTCATGGGCGCGGGCACTGCGTTCGCGGATGAGGCCAATACCATCACCGGTCCGAAGAATGGCCATACCTATGAGGCCTATCAGATCTTCACTGGTGATCTGGCTGATGGCAAGCTGTCCAACGTCAAGTGGGGCTCCGCTACTGCAAAGAACGGTACCGCTGTCACCGATGCGGAATTGAAGACGGTCACCGACCTGGCTTCCAAGTCCGTGAATGACAATGCGCAGGCGACCGCGAACGCCATCGCCGCGTATCTTACGTCCGATGCCCAGCCGACCGCGACCATCGATGACACCAACCCCACCGCTCAGGTGCCGTCTGGCTACTACCTGATCAAGGACAAGAACAACACGGTTCCTGACGGACAGGCCGCCACCACCTACATCGTGACCGTGGCCGGTAATGTGACCATCACCCCGAAGTCCGACGTTCCGTCCTTCGAGAAGAAGCTGAAGGATACCAACGACACCACCGGTGAGACTTCCGACTGGCAGGATTCTGCCGACTGGGACATCAACGATGCCGTCCCGTTCAAGCTCGAAGGCACCGTGGCTTCCAACTACGCCAGCTACAAGACCTACTACTTCGCCTTCCATGATGTCGAGGAGCGGGGCCTGACCTTCAACAAGAACTCCGTCAAGGTCTATGTCGACAACACCGCGATTACCAGCGGCTATACGGTCGTGACCGAAGGCCTGGCCGACGGTTGCACCTTCGAGGTGAAGTTCGCTGACCTCAAGCAGATCTCCGCCGTCAAGGCCGGTTCCAAGATCCGCGTCGAGTACACCTCCAAGCTGAACGAGAACGCCGTCATCGGCGAGCAGGGCAACGTGAACAAGGCCAAGCTGCAGTATTCCAACAACCCGAACGATGAGCAGGGCGGCGAGAACGGTCCGACCGGCGAGACCCCGTGGGACAACGTCATCGTGTTCACCTACAAGACCGTCATCAACAAGGTCGACGACGAGAACCAGCCGCTGAAGGGCGCCGAGTTCACCCTGAGCAAGAAGATGAAGAATGGAACCACCACGACCGTGGCCGTCGTGAAGGACAGCGAAGGCACCACCTTCACCTTCAACGGCCTGGATGACGGCGACTACGTCCTGACCGAAACCAAGACCCCGGCCGGCTACAACTCCATCAAGCCGATCACCTTCACCGTGACCGCCAACCATGCGATCGAATGGGACGGTACGGGCCGCACCGATGTGCTGACCAGCCTGTCGGGTGATAAGAAGTCCGGTTCCGCCGAATTCACCATGACCGCCAGCAAGGCGGACGGTTCCTTGACCTCCAGCGTGGTCAACAAGCCGGGTTCCTCCCTGCCGGAGACTGGTGGCATGGGCACCATCGTGCTGTACGCTGCCGGTGCCGTCCTGGTGATCGCGGCCGGCGTGTACTTCGGTCTCAAGAAGAAGAACGCTCGCTGAGCGAACTGGTGTGATGTGATTCATGGAGCGGTCCGAATCGTTCGGGCCGCTCCATGGTCACCGACACGGCGAGGAACGTATGAGTCGGCACAGGGTACGGAAAGCCAAGGCGAGCCTGGGATCGCGGATCATGTCCGCGTTCTTCGCGTTCGTGCTCGTGGCGGGGTTGGTCCTGCTGGCGTATCCGAGTGTCGCGAACTGGTGGAACCAGTTGCACCAGTCACGGGCCGTGGCGACCTACATCGCGCAGAGCAAGGATTATTCCAAACAGCAGCGCAAGGTCATGATCGCCATGGCACGCCAATATAATGCGCAGCTTTCGCAGCGGGCGTTGCTAAGCAAGAGCGAGAACGAGAACGACCGTTGGGTCATGACCGATGCCGAGAAACGGTATTACGAGAGCGTGCTCGACATCACCGGCACGGGTGTGATGGGCTACGTGACCATCCCCAGCATCAAGGTGCGCCTGCCGATCTACCACGGCACCGACGAGGGCATCCTGCAGATTGCGACCGGCCATATCGCGGGCAGTTCGTTGCCGGTGGGCGGCGAGTCCACGCATGCGGTGGTGTCCGGGCATACCGGACTGCCCAGTGCCAAGCTTTTCACCGGCCTGGACAAGCTGAAGAAGGGCGACACGTTCGCCTTCCATGTGCTCGACCAGACCTACACGTACCGGGTGGACCGGATCAGCGTGGTCCTGCCGAAAGACCTTTCAAAACTGAACGTCGAGTCGGGTATGGATTACGCGACCCTGGTGACCTGCACGCCGTACGGCGTGAACACGCACCGTCTGCTGGTGCGCGGGCACCGCATCGCGAACCCGGATGCCGCCGACACGACCGACTATGACGCGCGCATCCGGCTGATGAGCGCGATCATCATCACCACGACGCTGCTCGTGCTCACGGCCATCTTCTCGTGGCTGGCCTGGACGACGAGACGCTACCTCGCGCAGAAGAGGGCGATGCGGCCGATGCCGTTATCGGGGGAGCCATGGGACGACGTGGCCGGCATCGCGGACCCGTTGAACGACAACCAACGCCGACATGCAAAGGAATGGCGAAAATGAACAATCACGATAACGGCCGTGTTCGCGGCCTCTTTCACGCAGTCGCGATGATTGTGGCGTTCGTGTGCGCCGCGGCCTGCGCCCTTGCGGTCGCGCTGGGTGCGGGCGTCGCCGTGGCGCATGCGGACGAGACGGGGCGGGCCGGCGGGACCGGCACCATCGAACTGAAGTACGAATACCAAGGCGAGTCGCTCGAGGGCGACGGGGTGAGCCTGTACCGCGTGGCCGATTGGGACGGCGGCGCGTTCACGCTGCGCGACGAGTACGCCGACGCCGACTTCGGCACCGACGCGCGCGGCTGGGACGGTCTCATGGACGACCTGAAGGATGGCAAGGCCAGTGCCGAACAGTTCCAGGCGGCCGCCAACACGTTGGACGCGTACGTACGCGCCGAGGGCATCGAAGCGACGCAGACCGGCACCATTTACGGGCTGGGCGCCTCCTTCTCCGGCGTGGACAAGGGCCTGTACCTGGTGGTCTACGACCGTTTCGAGGACGCCGTGAAGACGTGCGGCTCCTCCGCGAGCCTGGTGTCCGTGCCGTCCAACGAGAACGGCGAGCTCGTGTCGGACGTGAAGGCGTATTCCAAGAGTTCGTGCGAGGCGACTCCGGAGAGCCCGGAGACCACGCGGGTGGACGTCACCAAGGTATGGAAGGGCGACACGCAGCAGGCGCGTCCCGGGTCCATCCAGGTGCAGCTGATCCGTGACGGCGAGGTGTACGACACCGCGACATTGGCCGCCGGGAACAATTGGAAACATTCGTGGAGCGGCCTGGATGCCTCGCATGACTGGCTCGTCAGGGAGAAGAACGTGCCGGAGGGTTACGTGGTGGCCGTCGAGCGTGACTCGACCGATGTCACGATCACGAACACCGCGACCAAGCAGGCGAGTACCGGCTCGAACGTGATGGTCGTGGCCGGGCTCATGGTCGCTGTGGCGTTGGCGGCGCTGGTGACGCTCGCCATAGTCCGCGCACGCCGCAACCGCAGCTGATCCGAATGCGCAACTGATCCGAATATACGAAAAACTGGTCTGTTTCCAGCGTAATTGGCTGGAAACAGACCAGTTTTTCGTATATATAAACCAGTATCCGAGGTACATGCGGTTGGTGATCGCAGCACGTGAGGTGACTGCTCGACGTGTGAAGGATGATGTGGACGGGTGTATTACAGGGGGAACATAGTGGGTGTGTTTCTCGTTTGAAAAACGCTTGCATCTCAGGTGAATTTGGGGGTACTTTACAAAATCTTCACAAGCAGATTCCCCGAAATCGGGGGGGGGTGCTGTTTTTGGGTATCGCACCCCCGTTTCCCCTATTTCAGGGGTTTTCTTGAATACGAAAGGGTGGAATGGATGATAACGAAGGGTGTTATCGGGGGATAATGGCCGTTCAAAACCACCGGTGAGGTACGGTTTTGATACGCTTCGTGGCGTAGAAATAACCCTAGGCAGTTTTCAAGGGGGTTATTATGGCAGGCAGTCAAGGGCTGTTCACGCTCAAAGAGGCCGCTTACCTGCGGTCTCTTCCGGCTGTGAAAGAGGTGAGTGCCACTCGCATCACCTATTCCGACCGATTCAAGGTCGAATGCGTACGCCGTTACCTCAAGGGGGAATCGGCCCGCAAGATCTTCCGCGATGCGGGGCTCGATCCGTCCCTTATCGGGGCGAAGCGCATCGAACGTTGCATTGCACGCTGGAAGACCACCAAATCCATTGTCGATGAAGCCGCAAGGATCGATGCCAACGCCAGTGGCGAAGACGGCGTCGATACCGCTGCCTCCGGGCGGGTGGGGTGCATCGATGCGAAATCCGTGCTTGATAGCTACGACATCGCCAACGCGGCGTTCGCAGCGATCAGCACCAGCAAATCCGGTCGCGAAATGTTCGACGTGCGCGACTTGATCATCTACCAGCAGGTGCAGCAGATCACCGCCCTGCAAGAGAAGGTGGCCGAGTTGCAGCGTCGCATCGAACATTTGACCGATGTCGCCGCTGCCAGGAATGTCGCGACCGAAACCGCGGCGGCGACCGACTGAGGGGACTGACAAGACCAGGTTGGTAGATGTGCGAACTGCGGACATGAGGCGAGCCTGTAGCCAACCAATCCAAAAGACGACGGGTAGTAGCGGTAAGTGAAGCGGCCGCTACGCCCGTCGTCTTTTGTTTGACCTGTGCGGGGTGGTCGGGCATCTCCACCTACAATGGTGGGTATGGCATCTAAAGGAAAACCCTCACCGAGGTCGGCGGTAAAGCCCTTAAGCGACGCGCAGGTGGCGAAACTGGCGGCGGCACATCATCTGGTCGATCCCACCCGTGACTTTCCGACCGGACCGCGAACGGCCAATACGGCGGAAATCGAAGCGCAGAATCCCAAGGCTACGCACCGGCTGCTGACCGGCTGCGACGTGGTGCTCCGCAACCGCAGCAAGGTGCGCGCGTGGGGGCTTGAGCATGTGCCGGAAACCGGTCCGTTCATCACCGCGGCGACGCATGTGACCATGTACGACGTGTTCGTGCCGATGGTCGGCCTGTTCCATCAGGGACGCCGCCCCCGTTACATGGCGAAAGCCGAAATGGCGACCTGGCCGCTGATCGGCAAATGGTTCCAGCTGGTCGGCATGCAGCCCGTGCAGAGACGTTCAGGTAAGGCAAAGGCCATCGAAGAGACGTCGATCGAAATTCTGACCTCCGGACGACCGCTGACCGTGTGGCCGGAAGGCACCGTGACGCGCGACCCCCAGAAGTGGCCGATGAGCATGAAGAACGGCGTGGGCGTGATAGCGCTGGAATCCTCACGCAGACTCGGCTACCAAGTACCGCTGTTCTGCTCCGTGACGTGGGGTGCGGCAAGCATCAACCACTTCTGGCCGTGGCCGCGCAAGAACGTGGTGATGTGCTACGACGCGGCGCTGGATTATGCGGATCTGCTGGAGGGCTCTTCCGAGTGGGGCGAGAGCGTGCCGGAACACCTGGCCGATGAGCTGACCCGCCGCATCCGCGTGCGCATGACCGAAATCATGGCCGAAATCCGCGGCGAGCAAGCACCTGACGGCTATTGGGACTACCGCACCATGAGGCGCGTGAGGGAGTAAGCGGGGCTCACCTTTGCCGGCGCAAACGGCGGATTCCATACCGAGTCGGCTGTAGCATAGGGGAAGCAACGTTGAAGGCGGTAATCCGCGGGAGCGATCCAAGGAGCGAAACAATGACGAACGTGACGGTACTGGGCGCAGGTGCTTGGGGAACGACCTTCGGCCAGGTGCTGGCCGACGCGGGCAACAACGTGACCATGTGGGCCATCGAGCCGGAAATCGTGGAAGGCATCCGCGACCACCATCACAACGGCGTGCGCCTGCCCAGCGTGGCGGTGCTGCCGAGCAACATGACCGCGACCGGCGACCGGGCCGAGGCCGTGCGTGACGCCGACATCATCATCGTGGCCATCGCGGCGCAGTTCGCGCGCGTGGCCTTGCAGGAATTCAAGGACCTCATTCCCAAGACGGCGCTCGTGGCATCGCTGATGAAGGGCATCGAACGTTCCACGGGCAAGCGTATGGACGAAGTCGTCACCGAAACCCTGGATTTGCCGGCGGAACGTTTCGCGGCCATCTCCGGACCGAACCTGAGCAAGCAGATCGCCGACCGCGAACCGGCCGCCACCGTAGTGGGCTGCACCGACCTCGACAACGCCCGCACCATCGCCGCCGCCTGCTCCACCGACTATTTCCGCGCCTTCGTGACGCGCGACGTGATCGGCCTGGAAATGTGCGGATCGCTCAAGAACGTGGTGGCACTCGCCGTGGGCATGGCCCGCGGTGCCGGCTACGGCGAGAACACCGCGGCCATGATCGAGACCCGAGGCCTCGCCGAACTGACCGCACTGGGTGCGGCGGCCGGCGCCGATCCGAAGACCTTCGCCGGACTCGCCGGCGTGGGCGATATGATCGCCACCTGCGGTTCCCCACTGAGCCGCAACTACACGTTCGGCTCCAATCTGGGCAAGGGCCTGAGCGTTGAAGAAGCCACCAAGGTCAGCAACGGTGTGGCCGAAGGCGTGCCGACCACCGATGCGGTCGTGGTCTTGGGCAAGCAATACGGCGTGGCCACCCCGCTCGCCACCGCCATGAGCCACGTGCTCTCCGACGGCATCTCCTGCGCCCAGATGCTCTCCGAACTCTTCGATGAAGGCATCAGCGAAGAGTAAGAAGACGGAGTAAGCGGCGAATAGTATGCTGGTGTGGTAAACGCAAAGGCTAGTCAAAGGGCGGAACATGGCTAAGAAGCGCATTGTGGTGATGTATGGCGGCAAGGCCGATGAGCATTCGATTTCGTGCATCTCCACCGCAGGGGTGCTGCGTGCGCTGGATGTGGAGAAGTTCGAGGCGATTCCGGTCGGCATCACCAAAACCGGCCAGTGGATTGTCGACGGTGAGGATCCGCGCGGCTGGAACATGAGCGAAGGCATGCCAATCGTCAGGAAAACCGATACCGCCAAGGACGTGGTGCTTGACGTGGCTCTCGGCCAAGACGGTTTCTTCGCGCATGAGGCCGACGGTACGCTGACCTCCCTTGGCCATGTGGACGCGGTGTTGCCGGTGCTGCACGGCCCGTATGGCGAGGACGGCACCATCCAGGGTCTGTTCGAAATGATGAACGTGCCGTACGTGGGTTGCGGTGTGTTCGCCTCCGCCGCTTGCATGGACAAGCACTATACGAAGGTGCTGCTGGCTGCCGCCGGCATTCCGGTCGCCCCCGGCATTACGTTGGATGCACGCGATTACGATGCAGCTTGCGCATTTGCCGCAAACGGCGAAACGATGTTGGCCGCGGTACAGGCTGTGGGATTGCGGTATCCGCTGTTCGTCAAGCCGTCCCGTGCCGGTTCCAGCTTCGGCGTGACCAAGGTGGAACGCGAGGGTGACGCCGCCGAACTGGTCGCCGCCGTATTCGAAGCGTCCCACCATGATTGGCGTGTGCTGGTCGAGCAAGGCATCGACGCTCGTGAGATCGAATGTGCGGTGCTGTGCCCGAAAGCCGGCGACGAACCGCGTGCCAGCTGGCCGGGTGAGATTGTGCTTGACAAGCGTGCCGGCGGCGACGATCAGTTCTACGATTTCGACAGCAAATACATGGACGCCGAGGCGAGCCATGTGGAAGTGCCTGCGGCCCTGCCTCAGGAGACGCTCGAACTGGTGCGTGAAACCGCGAAGAAGGCGTTCAAAGCGGTCGATGGCACAGGCCTAAGCCGTGTGGACACGTTCGTGACGGCCGATGGCAAGGTGATGGTCAACGAAATCAACACCATGCCGGGCTTCACGCCGATTTCCATGTATCCCAAGGCGTGGGACGCCACAGGCGTAAGCTATACCGATCTGATCTCCACCCTCATCGAAGGCGTGCTGGAGTAGTCGACCGGCGAAGTCGGCACGACAGGTTTACCGGAAATTTGCCGAAGTGACATGGAAATATTCCTAAATATTGCTTCGGCTTCACTGTAACGACAGCCCGGCGTTAATCATCATCGTTAAGTTCCTTGTTGTCAGTACGAAGAAAGACAACAAGGAAAGACATGATTTCTCTGCGTAAGTTCGCCGCCGGCTCGATCGCCGCCGTGCTCGCATTCTCCATGGCCGCCTGCGGCTCGAGCAGCAACAGTTCCTTTGAAACCAGCGGCAAGGCCGTGAGCGTGGACGAGAAGTCCGCCTCCGCCACCTCACTTGAAGACTTCGGCACCATGGACGATCTCGTGGCCGCCGCCGAAAAGGAAGGCGCGCTCAACGTCATCGCCCTGCCTCACAACTGGTCCAACTATGGTGAGGTCATCAACGGCTTCAAGAAGAAGTATCCGAAGATCAAGGTCAACGAACAGAACCCGAACGCATCCTCCAAGGAGGAAGTGGACGCCGGCAAGACCAACAAGGGCACCGACGCCGCCCCGGACGTGTATGATCTCGGCTTGGCGGTGGCCTCCACCAGCACCGACAACTTCGCCTCCTACAAGGTGCAGGCCTGGGACAAGATTCCGGACTCCGCCAAGGATAAGGACGGCAAGTACTACGCCGACTACACCGGCATCATGTCGATCGGCTGGAATGCCGACAAGTACGGTGACATCAACTCCATCGACGATCTGACCGATGCGAAATTCGCCGGAACCGTGGCCCTGAATGGCAAGCCCGCCGAAGCCGGCGCCGCATTCAACGGCTACCTGATGATCAACCAGCTTGCCGGCGGCGACATCGACAACCTGCAGCCGGGCCTTGACTTCTTCAAGAAACTCAAGGATTGCGGCAACCTTACCACCGTCGACGTGACCGATGGCACCATCGACTCCGGCCAGACCGGCGTGGTGATGGACTGGACCTACAATCAGGCCTCCTATCAGAAGAGCCTGAAGGAAAAGGGCGTGAACTGGAAGTACAAGACCTTCAAGAACGCGCAGGTGGTCAGCTACTACAACCAGGCCATCAACGTGGACGCCCCGCATCCGGCCGCAGCCCGCCTGTGGGAGGAATATCTGTACAGCGCCGACGCCCAGAACGAATGGTTCAAGGGCGGTGCCAACCCGGTTCTGCTCGACTCCATGAAGGAAGATGGCACCGTCGACCAGGACACCTTGAAGTCCGCCATCACCATCGAAGGCGATCCGGTGAGCTACACCAACGAAGACTCCACCCGCATCACCGAGTGGCTGCAGAACAATTGGGACAAGACCATCGGTAACTGACATGACCGCAGCTCTCACCTCAGGAGCTCGCGCCAACCGCGCGGGCTCCTCCGCCATCTCGCTTTCCGCGCACAAGCGTGAACTCGGCACCTTCGCCGTATCCATCCCGTTCTTCGCCTACACCGCATGCTTCCTGCTCGCACCGACCGCCATCGTGGTGATCGGCGCCTTCCAGGCGGCCGACGGCGGTTTCACCATAGCCAACTTCGCCAAACTGTTCGAAGCGAACACCATCGCGGCGTTCGCTACGTCGATTCTCGTATCGCTGGCATCCGCCGTGATCGGTGCGATCGTGGGTGCGCTTGCCAGCTATGCCTTGGTGATTGGCTCCAAACCCAACGGTCTGCTTCGCCGTATGATCTCCGCCATCTCCTCCGTGCTCGCCCAGTTTGGCGGTGTGATGCTTGCTTTCGCGTTCATCGCCACCATCGGCATCAACGGCATGGGCACTGTGCTGATCAAGCAACTGACCGGACTTACCGTGAACCCGAACTGGCTGAGTTCACTGCCGGGCCTGATCACCATCTACTGCTACTTCCAGATTCCGCTGATGATCATCATCTTCCTGCCTGCGGTCGATTCGATTCGCCCGCAGTGGCGTGAAGCCACCGAAAGCCTCGGCGGCAACACCTTCCAATACTGGACCCGTGTAGCCGGGCCGATTCTCGCGCCCCGTTTCATCTCCGCGTTCCTGCTGCTGTTCGCCAGTGCGTTCTCCGCCTACGCCACCGCGGCCGCGCTGTTCTCACAGCGCTCGATTCTTGTGCCGCTGATGATTCAGGGCGCGATGCGCAACGAAATGGATCCGAATCAGCAGGGGTTCGCGCAAGTGCTCGCCTTCGCCATGATCGTGGTCGTAGCGGTGGTCATGCTGATGAGTCACGCCGTGGAAAAGAGGGCCGGACAATGGCAGTGAACGCGACACCGATGACGACGCAATCGCAGAAAACCGCATCACCGCAGGCAAAGCAGATGCCGCCGCAGCTACGTGCGGCCCGTGTGGCCAAGCAACGCATCATCAAAACCGTGATTCTTGGCGTGACGCTGCTGTTCCTGTTCGTGCCGCTCGTATCCATGTTTCTGTTCACCATTCGGCATCCGTTGTCGGGCAAGTGGAGTCTTGACCCGTGGATTGCCATCTTCACCGGCGACGGCAGTGCGCTCGGTGCGGATCTGACCACGTTGTGGAGTGGCCTCGGCACTTCGCTCGCACTGTGCGTGGTGACCGTGGCGATCATGCTGGCGTTGCTCGTGCCGACCATGGTGATCGTCCACATCCGTTCCCGACGGCTCGAACGCATCATCGAGTGGGTGGCCACGCTGCCGCTGACCATCCCGGCCATCGTGCTCGTGGTTGGTCTTGGGCCAATCTACCGATGGCTGTCGGCCGACGTACTCAGCACCAATCCGATCTGGCTGTGCTTCGCCTACGTGGTGCTGGTCATGCCGTTCGCCTTCCGCGCGCTTGCGGTGGGACTGAACTCCATCGATGTGAAGACGCTATGCGAGGCTTCGCGCTCGCTCGGCTCATCATGGCCACGCGTATTCTTCCGCGTGCTCATTCCGAACCTGTGGCAGTCGATCCTGTCCGCATCGTTCATTTCCATCGCCGTGGTACTGGGCGAATACACCGTCGCCTCACTGCTCGGCCGTATGAATCTGCAGGTCGCGCTTTATCAGCTTGGCCAATCCAACTCCCAAATCTCCACCGCAATGTCACTGTTGGCACTGTTGTTCGGCGTGATCCTGCTGGTGGCCCTCGATCTGATTTCCGACGCGATACGTCGATCCAAGGAAGGTGACAAGTAATGTCTCTTGCCGAACAGAAAGCGGTGGTGGCACATACCGCAGAAGCATTCACCGATGTCGAACCCGACGCCAACATGGTGACCGAAGCCGCCAAGGCCGTGCTCAAGGATTCCGAGGCGCGCGGTGGCGGCGTGCAGATGCTGGGCGTCGATAAGATCTACCCCGGTTCGAACGTGAAGGCACTTAATGATTTCAACTTGGAAATCAAGCCGGGAGAGATGGTCGTACTGCTCGGCGGCTCCGGTTGCGGCAAGTCCACTGCATTGCGCTCGCTTGCCGGGTTGGAGGACATTCAGGCCGGCCGTATTCTCGTCGGCGGCCAAGATGTGACCGGTGTGCCCGTCAACAAGCGTGACATGGCCATGGTGTTCCAAGCGTATTCGCTGTTTCCGCATATGACAGCCCTGCAGAACGTGGAATTCGGGCTGGAAATTCGAGGCGTGACCCGTGCGGAGCGTCGTCACCTTGCCATGGAGAAACTTGATCTGGTCGGTCTCGCGGACCAGGCCGGAAAGTATACGCAGCAGATGTCGGGAGGTCAGCAGCAACGCGTCGCGTTGGCGCGTGCGTTGGCCGTGAACCCGCGTGTGCTGCTGCTTGACGAACCGCTATCCGCGTTGGATGCCAAGGTGCGCGTGCAGTTGCGCGACGAGATCCGTCGCATCCAGCTCGAGGCGGGCACCACCACCGTATTCGTGACGCACGATCAGGAAGAAGCGCTTGCGGTGGCCGACCGGATCGGCGTGATGAACCACGGACGCATCGAGCAGATCGCCGACCCGCAGACGCTGTACCGTCGTCCGGAAACCGAGTATGTGGCGACATTCATCGGCTTGACGAACCGACTGCCGGGCATCTCCAACGGTGCGGAGGCGGTGGTGTTCGGACAACGTGTGCCGCTGCTGGAAGGTTCCCGCAAGGAAGGCGCCGTGGTATTGGTACGTCCGGAAAACATGACGATCGCGATGCATGAGGCCGGCGTTGCCGGATCAGGTTCCGGCGCCGGTGAAGTGGGACGCGTGGAGATGGTGCACTTCCTGGGGGCGCTGGCCCGTGTGGACGTGCGCATCATGGCAGCGGAATACCGCGGACTCGGTGGCGAGGATGGTGCGGCATTGCGCGTGACCGTGCAGGTGCCGGCCAACGAGCTGCCGTCCGGTCTGACCGTTGGCTCCGAAGTGATGGTCGCTCCGCGGCCCATTGCCGCGCTCGCCGTGTAAAAATGACGGGATTGGCGTCGATGCTCAGACTTTTGTACTAAAGTCCTGAGCATCGACGCATTTTGTTTCTCGTGAAGCCGAGGATGACCATGACTTTTCCGCAACAGCCGCAATACCCACCGCAGTATCCGCAGTACCCACCGCAGCAGCCGCAGTATCCGCAATATCCACAGCCACGGTCGCAATATCCTCAACAGATGCCGCCTCAGCAGCCGTACCCGCAACCGGCATCGCCTTATGATTTCCATGCATGGCTGAAGGACGCCAAACGCAACTTTTCACGGATCGGCTGGGGCATGTGCGCAATGGTCGTCGCGTGGGAAGGGCTCGCGGTCATCGTTTCGGCGCTGTTGCGCTCCACCGTACTGCAGCATGCCAGCAGCATGCCGAACTGGGCCATCTATCTGTGTTCCAGCATGCCTCTATACTGCGTTGCCATGCCGCTGGCTTGGCTGCTCATGCGCACTGTGCCGGCGTTGCCGACACGTGAATTCAGACTTGGGCCGAAGCGTTTCTTCATGTTGTTCGTCATGATACTGCCGCTCGTCTATGTGGCCAATATCGTCAGCGTCATACTTGCGATGCTCCTGTCAGGAGGAAGGGCGAACAACAACCTTGCGGACGTCGTCTCGCAGATCGACATCTGGAATGTGGTGTTCCTGGTAATCTGTGCACCGATCTTTGAGGAATGGATGTTCCGCAAACAGCTCATCAGCAGACTGCGCAGATACGGTGAGAAGACCGCGATCCTGTTCTCGGCATTGGCGTTCGCACTGTTCCATATGAACCTGTACCAGGCGCTGTATGCGTTCATGCTTGGCCTGATGTTCGGCTATGTGTACACGCGCACGAGCCGGTTGCGCTACAGCGTGGCCATGCACATGCTGTTCAATTTCAACGGGGGCGTGATCGCGCCGTGGGTGGCTTCGCGCATGGACGCGAAAACGTTGAGCATGATGTCTTCGAATGGCGCCGGTGCCGGCGCGCAGGTGGCCGGTGTGGTGCTTATCGTGATGCTGTACGGCCTGTGCATGCTGGGACTGATCATTGCGGGCGTCATACTGCTGGTACGTGAAGCCAAGCATCTGGAATTCTATACCGCGCCGGAAGAACTGCCGCGTGGTACCCGGGTCGGCACGGCGCTGGGCAATTCAGGCATGGTGGCGTTCATCATACTGACGGTGGCGTTGACCGCATTGACGCTCATCGCCTCCATGGTATGAATGGACGATTGGAAGGTATGCGCCTGAGCTAGAGGAGCGTTACTGCTCGTCTGTGGCGATGGCGCCATGCTCCAAATACTCGGCGTTGGCGATGGCGCGAGCTACGGCGTCGGCCATGGTCGAAAGCAGCAGATCGCTTTTTGCGAAGGCATAGACCATGCCTTCGATGCCATACGGCGAGAATCCGGTGAGCTTTACCTTTGTGGGGTATTGCGTATTCGCGAGGCCCTTCGTCTCCTTCTCGACGGCGGCGATGATGTCTTGTTCCATCTGATCGGGATCGATGCCGGCCTTCGCGGTGAACGGCACCTGCACCAGGCATTCGTTGATCGGATCGAGTTTTTCGAGCGAAGCGGTGTTCAGAATCGAATTCGGGATCACCATTTCATTGCCGTTGCGTTCCCTGACGATGGTCTGACGCCAGTTGATGTCTTTGACGACGCCTTTCGTGCCGGAAACGCTTACGTAGTCGCCGGGCTGGATCACATGGCCGAGCATCAGGCCGAAGCCGCCGATCACGTTGGCGATCGTGTCTTTCAAGCCAAGGGAGACGGCGAGACCGCCGATGCCGAGGGCGGTGAACAGGGTGGTCGGATTCACGCCGAATACCGGCTGCAGCACGGTCGCCACCGCCAGCACCCATACGACCACGCGCAGGATATTCACGAAGATCGAGGCGTTCGGCACCTGCGAACGGTCGAGAATCTTGCGTACCACGCGCGTAAGCGCCTTGTCGATGATGATGGCGATCAGCACGACGATGGCAAGGAATACGAGCTTCCCATAGTTGGACTGTAGCCATTTCCATATGATTTCAAGCGGATCCATGTGGCTTAGTCTAACGCACGCCGCATGGGCGTTGACGGACTAGAGTTGTGGTATGGGCAATGTCGTGGATTATGTGCGTTCGGAATTCCGCACATTCGGTGAGCTGGAATTCAGCAATGTCGATTCGCTGGTGCTTTCCGAACTGTCATACATGTGTCTTTCCGGACTGGTGCCTGCGTTCGAGGCGGCCAAATCAGTGGCGACCGTGCCGATTGCGCGGTTGCTGCGCGCCGAGGACTACCCGGCCATGTTCGCTTCGAATTCCGGCGATATGAACGATTATCGGCTTGCATTGCTGCGTGCCGTATGCGAATCGCCACGATTCCGCGGACTGCGCGTCGGCGAGTATGCCGAGCGTCTTGATACGTGCAGGGAACAGCAGTTCGCCGCGATGACATTCGATCTGGGTGATTGCCCGCATGCCGTGGCTTCGCCGGACTCCGATGATTCGGCCGATTCGTCGGCCGGCGCGGCGGGATTGCTGTATGTCGCCTTTCGTGGCACGGACGGTACGCTCGTCGGATGGAAGGAGGATTTCAACATGGCGGTGCGTTGCCCGGTGCCGTCACAGGAATCCGCATACCGATACGTGGATTCGATCATGGAGCGTTCCGCAGGATTCCTATCCGTCTCTTCGGCACCTGACATCATGATCGGCGGGCATTCCAAGGGTGGCAATATGGCCGCATATGCGGCCATGCTGGTCGCGCAGCATGATATCGAGGAATCCTGCGAACAGGCAAGGAATCTGGGATTGATGCCGGCGTTGGGCGGTACGGTGGTAGGCCGTAATGGCAGAATCCCAAGAATCTATTCGCATGACGGTCCCGGGTTGCCGCAGGCCATGGTGGATGGTCAGGCCTACCGTGCCATCAGCGGGCGAATCGACAAGACGGTACCGGAATCGTCGATTGTGGGCATGCTGCTGCAAACGTCCGCACACTATACCGTGGTCAAGGCCGACGCCATCGGCATCATGCAGCATCTCGGCGCGAGCTGGCAGGTGGCCGACGGTGCGTTCGAACGGGCGAGCGGACTGTCGGGCGGCGCGCAGGTCGTGAAGAAGACCATCGACACGTGGCTGGACACGGTAGGGCGGGAACGGCGCGGGCGGGCAATCGACCAACTATACGAAATCTTCGCGGCGGCGGGGTATGCGAATATCGCCGATCTGACCGCGAACTGGACGGATTCGCTGCCTAAGATTCTCGCCGCGGCCAAAGGCACGGACCGAGAGACCCGCGCGCTCATCCGCGACGTGCTCAAAGCCGTTCCCGCCAGTGCGGCCAAAGCCCTCGATCCGCGCTAGCGTGTGCGGGAATCGTGGCGGGACATGGATTCGCGCACACGTTGCATGATGCGGGAGTCCCGTACGGATGTCATGGTCGGGAACGCCTGAATCAGACGCTGCTGCTGCCAGCTCAGCACCTTGCGTGCGCGAGCCTCGGTGGCGGCGAATTTCTCGTCGAAGCGCTCGCGGCCGCGGGCCTCATATTGCGCAAGTTCGCGTTGCAGCTGGGTGATGCGGTTGTCGAAACTCAACAGGCCGGACAGCGTAAGTGAGATGTCGGTGACGAGTATGAGTGTGAAGATGATCGTCAGAATATCCAAGGTAAGCGGCTGCCAGGAATCAAGTACGTCGGAAACCCACGGCTGCACGTATTCCTTGACTACGGCCGCGCCGATGCCGAAAGCCAGGAATCCGTTCAGATAGATGCGTCCGTTGATATTGAATGGTTTGCCGGTGTAATCCCACAGTCTTATGTGGAACAGCTTTTCGATGGCCCACGATGAGAAATATTCCAGCGTGCAGGCCAGCATGCCGGAACTGAGGAACAATGCGATCGGATTGTCGACATCATGCAGCAGAACGATCACCGAGGCCGCCCCGAAGCCGTATATCGGGCAGAGCGGGCCGTTCAGAATGCCACGATCAACCCATTTTTTGCGTAAGACCAGATTCAAGCCGGTTTCCCATACCCAACCGACCACGCTGTAGAACAGCCACCACAGGAAAATCTTTTCAATCGCGAATCGCATATTCGCAGGTTATACCCTTCGCGATGGTTCGGTCGAATGGGGCGATTGTCTCGCCGAAAGATGAAAACCCTGCAGTGAGCGAGTGTCGGTTCGGTTCTACGCGGAAGATTGCTGGGAAAACGCTGAATATCGGGTGGTGGAGGGGAAAATCGACGCATAATGAAAGGAGTGCGATCACCGGGACGGCCATCGATAAGGGCCTCTATCGCGGACCGGCCTGATTTGGCAACGTCTCAAACGTCGGAAAGGAGCGGGGGATGGGCAACATCATCGACTATGCACGTACCGAAACGCGTAGTTTCGAAACATTGCCGTTCCGTGCGGCCGACGCGCTCGTGCTGGCGCAGCTCTCGTATGACGACGTACCCGAATGCGTGCCGACGCTTGACGAACTGTATGCGAGGTACAGTACGTTCGCCCGCCGAGTGCAGTCGTTCTCGTTCCGCAGGCCTATCGCATCGCTCAGAACGTTGCGGTTCGCACCTTTTCACGGAGTGACCATCGCGCATGCCGACGACGAGCTGCATCATGACCGTGCCGTGCCGGACCATGATGTCGAGAGCGTGGGGCTGATCGATCCTCAGATCACGCATGACTTCTACCGTGCGGTGGCGGCCAATCCACGTTTCGCGGACGTGGAGATGAGCGCGTTCTGCGAACAGTTCGACGGCGATGAACAGACGCAGTTCGCGGCGGTGACCTACCGGCTGCCGAACAATACGTTGGTCGTGACGTTTCGCGGTACCGATGATTCGCTGGTCGGCTGGAAAGAGGACTTCAACATGGCCTTCCGGTATCCGGTGCCGGCGCAGGTCTCCGCGGCGGACTATCTGGGCAAGGTGGCGCAGCTATGGCGAGGGCCGATCATCCTGACGGGCCATTCCAAGGGCGGCAACCTTGCCGTGTACGCCGCCATGAATGCGGAAGACAAGGTGAAGGACCGCATTGAGCACATCTACTCGCTTGACGGGCCCGGCTTCCCCGAGGCGGTGGTGCGCAGTTTCGAGTATGCGAGCGTGCATGAGCGGATCACCAAGATCGTGCCGGATTCCTCGGTGGTGGGCATGGTGCTTGAAACGCCGGAGCGTTGCATGGTGGTGAAGTCCGATGTGGACGGCATCATGCAGCATTTCGCGTTCTCGTGGCAGATGCATGGCGGCGAATTCGCCAAGGTCGAGGATGTGGCGAACAGTTCCGTGACGTTCAACAAGTCGTTGAACGGCTGGCTTTCGGGGCTTTCCGAAGAGCAACGGGAGCATGCCGTGGACGCGTTGTTCTCGGTATTGGCGGCCTCCGGGGCCGATAACATCTCCGGTATGGTGGCGGCCGGGCCGAAGGTGATTCCCGATATGCTCGGAACATATGTGGGACTCAGCGGCGAGGATCGGCGCAATATCAATCAGGCGCTGATGATTCTGCTGCAGGCCGCGCTGTCGCGCAATCCCAAGGTACAACGCAAGTAGTGGCGCGCTTGCTGCAGGGGAGGAATGCGGGAAATACGACACGCATCGGAGGAGTGTTGTAGACAGTCTGTACAATAAAGTGAGGGTATAGGCAACGTGACTAATTAGCTAGGTTTAGGGGGAATTATGCCGCGTCCACGTCGAGATTCCGAAATACTGCCGGCCAAGGAACGTCTCGAAAACGCGTTTTGGGAACTGTTGGCCGAACGCAACTATCATAAGATCACCGTCACCGACATCGTGCGCGTTGCGGACGTGAATCGCAATTCCTTCTACTATCATTTCTCCGGACTGCCGGAACTGGCCGATTCCGCCATCCTGCATGCAGTGGAAAACACGCCGATCCCAAGCCGCCCGGGTGCGAACTTCAATCCTGACGATGAATGGCGCAAGCACATCACCGCATTGCTGCGCGATCCCGACCAACGTCAGCGTCTGGACCGTCTGGCCCTGCTCGCCGGCCCGCACAGTTCGCCGGAACTCATCGAATCGCTACGTGATTTCGGACGCCTGACCATGATCAGCGTGCTCGGACTCGACGCCGAGCATCTGGACCTCAAAACCGATCTGATGCTCGACTTCACCGTGGGTGGCATGCTTGCGGTGCTGCAGCGCTGGCCGAAACTGCATGAGCAACTGCCGATCGACACCGTATTCAACGAGGATCTCGCCGTACTCGCGGCAGGCATGTTCATGTCGATGTCCCGCTCGAACATGCTCGACTATTGGCGCAGGATCTTCAGCAACGGATTCGTGCCCGGTGCGAATCCCCGGCAGTGATTCTGTCAGATGACACCATGACGGCCCGTCGTGACTTTTCGGTGGTAGAAACGAAGAAGACGTTTACGTCCGTTTACGCGAAAGCTCGACAGGGAGGTTGCCCATGATCAATGAAGCCTACAAGGCCATGCTTGGCGGAAAATCCGTGATCCGTGAACTCAGCGAGTATGCGACGGCACGCGGGGCCGAAATCGGCTACGAGAACGTGTTCGACTACTCGTTGGGCAACCCGAGCGTACCGTGTCCGCAGAGCTTCACCGATGTGATGGCCGACATGTATGCCACCGCCGAGCCGGTGGCGCTGCACGGCTATTCGCCGTCGTTGGGCATTCCGTCGGTGCGTACGGCGATCGCCGAAAGCCTGAACCGTCGCTTCGGGATGGACTATACGGCCGACCACATCTTCCCGACCACGGGTGCGGCGGGCGCGCTGGCGCATGCGCTGCGTGTGGTGACCAAGCCGGGCGATGAGGTGATCACCTTTGCTCCGTATTTCCCGGAATACCAGCCGTATGTGGATGGTACCGGCGCGCGTCTGACCGTGGTGCCGGCCGATACGCAGAACTTCCAGATCAATTTCGAGGCGTTCGAGGGCGCGATGAACCCGGGTGTGGCCGCGGTGCTCATCAATACGCCGAACAATCCGTCCGGTGCCGTGTATTCCGCCGAGACGTTGACGCGACTGGCTGAATTCCTGCGCGCGAAGCAGGTTGAGTACGGTCACGACATCTTCCTGATCTCCGACGAGCCGTATCGCGAAATCGTATTCGACGGCGGCACCCAGCCGTACCCGAGCACGTTCTACGACAATACGCTCTCGTGCTACTCGTACTCCAAGTCGCTGAGCCTGCCGGGCGAGCGCATCGGCTATGTGGCGGTGAATCCACGTGCCACCGATGCCGAGCTGATCGTGCCGATGTGCGGCCAGATCAGCCGCGGAACCGGGCATAACTGCCCGAGTTCCAGCATCCAGCTGGGCGTGGCCAAGGTGGTCGACGAGACCAGCGATCTTTCCGTGTATGAAACGAACATGAACCTGCTGTACGACGCGCTCACCCGCCTCGGATTCGAAGTGGTGCGCCCCGGCGGCACGTTCTACATCTTCCCGAAGGCGTTGGAGGACGACGCCAACGCCTTCTGCATGAAGGCCAAGGATTACGACCTGATTCTCGTGCCGTCCGACAGCTTCGGCGTGCCGGGCTACTTCCGTATGGCCTACTGCATCGATACGGAAAAGGTGGAGCGTTCCATCGCCGCACTGGAAAGGTTCGTGCACGAGGTGTACGGGCGTTGACGGGCGAGTGCTCCCTCTGATGAGGGAGCACTCATGTACCGTTGATCGTACGCCGTTCAGTGAGTGGCGATTTCGTCGATCTTGGTGACATGGCCGCCGAACTGGGCGCGCATGGTGGACACCACGCGCAGAATGTCGTCCGCGCCGCCTCGTGAGGTCTGGCGGGAATACAGTGCGGCCGCGGTCGCCGGCGTAGGCACGCCCAGCTCGAGCGCCGCCTCGATCATCCACTTCGCTTCGCCGGATTCATTGGCGACGGGCGGCATGGAGGCAAGCGTCGGGTCGGTCCTGAAGGCGATCGCCAGCAGATCCAGCAGCCACGACTGCACCACCGATCCATCACGCCAGGAAGACATTACGGCTGCAGGGTCTTCGACCAGCTCGGACTTCACCATGGTGGCGAAACCCTCTCCGAATGCCTGCATCATGCCGTATTCGATGCCATTGTGCACCATTTTGGCGAAATGACCGCCGCCGACCGGTCCGGCCAGCACCAGACCGGAGTCGCCCTTCGGCTTCAATGCCTCGAAAATCGGGCGGGCCGATTCGAAATTCTCCTTGCTGCCGCCCACCATCAGCGCATATCCGCGGTCGATGCCCCACACGCCGCCGGAAACGCCGCAGTCCATGAACCGAATGCCCTTGCCGTCGAGCTGTGCCGCATGACGGGTGTCGTCGGTATAACGTGAGTTGCCGCCGTCGATGATCATGTCGCCGGGCTCAAGCAGCTCGGCCAGTTCGTTGACGGTACCGTCGGTCGCTTCGCCGGCCGGCACCATGATCCATACGATGCGGGGAGCGTCGAGCGCGGCGACCAGCGCTTCCAAGCTGTCGACGGTGCGGTCCGATTCGGGCGAACGGTCGTAGCCGACGACGTCGATGCCCGCCGCGGCGATGCGCTTCGCCATATTGCCACCCATTCGGCCGAGGCCAATCATTCCGAGCTGCATGATGATCTTCTTTCTACTGTTGGGATAGGGGTTGGGGATTGCATATGGATCCGATTGGTGATTGTTGGGAAAGGTTGCCGCCCGTTCCGTCTTCCCTGGCCTTCCGCAACGCAGGAAAGAAGGTTGCGGAAGACGGGACGGACGGCAAGTATTGTCACAGGACCAGCGAGAGCAGCATCACTCCGCCAAGGCCGACGACCGAGAGTACGGTCTCCATCAGCGACCAGGTCTTCAGCGTCTGGCCGACGGTCATGCCGAAGTATTCCTTGACCAGCCAGAAGCCGGCGTCGTTGAGGTGCGAGAAGAATACGGATCCGGCACCGATGGCGAGTACGAGCAGTGCGAGATGCGTCGGGCTCATGCCGGTTGCGAGCGGCACCATGATGCCGGATGCGGTGACGGTGGCGACGGTCGCGGAACCGGTGGCGAGACGAATGAGCACGGCTACCAGCCAGCCTGCGATCAGCGGGTTCATGGCGGACTCGGTGATTGAGCTGGCAATCACATCGCCGATGCCGGAATCGACCAAGGTCTGCTTGAAACCGCCGCCGGCGGCGACGATCAGTATGATGCCGGCCACCGAACCGAACGACTGGCCGACCATGCCGTTGACCGCGTCGCGGGTGAACTTCTGCAGGTAGCCGAGTACGACCATCGCGAAGATCGTGGTGAGCAGCAGTGCGACGAGCGGGGTGCCGAGGAATGCCAGCACGCGGCCCCATACGGTTTCGCTCTGACCGGTCAGATCAACCACGCTGGCGGCGAGCATGAGCACGACCGGTAACATGATCACGGTGATGGCCGAAGCGAATGACGGGCGGTTCTCTGCGGATTTCGGTGCTTCGGCTTCGGCCTTGTTCTCGGGGGCGGCGATCGGCACCCACTTGGCGGCGAGCTTGCCGAACAGCGGGCCGGAGATGATCACGGTCGGAATGGCTACGGGCCGGCCACGCGCAACCG
>OGTD01000270.1_pt1 | contig 19957 bp, 17 predicted proteins | sample 1574421 | NCBI WGS metagenome assembly OGTD01 (sample SAMN03295820, study PRJEB24534) | human gut metagenome | isolation source: fecal sample 1 from infant 3 | host: Homo sapiens | place: USA: Pittsburgh, PA | collected 2014-07
AATATTATTAATATTTATATTGACATATTTAATAATTAATACTATTATGATATTAACAAGTAAATTTTTTTGAATGTATTTCTATATTCAAAATTTGGAGGTACTTATATGACTTCTAGAATTAAGATTAAAGTTGTTGATATGAAAAGTAATTTTAGATTAAGATTACCTAGTATTCCTTTTTGGTTTATTACTGTCTTATTTTCTATAGCACTTAAATTTAAAGATAGGGCTATAATAAATATGGATGACTTAGATAATGATGCAAAGTTTTTTTTAGAACAATTGGACTATAGAATGCTAAAAGATTTAATTTATGAATTAAAATCCCAGAGTAGTTTTGATTTAGTTGATATATCTACTGGCGATGGAACAATGGTGAAGATTTCTATAATTTAGGAGAAAGGATGAAAATATGAAAAGAGAAGTAATAGGTAAATGTCCCGTATGTGGTGAGGAGCTTTATGTAACAAAACTTAGTTGCCATAAATGTCATACTCATATAGAAGGCAATTTCACACTTTGTAAATTTTGCAAACTTACTGATGAGCAGAAAAATTTCGTTGAAGTGTTTATAAAGAGCAGAGGAAATATAAAGGAAATAGAAAAAGAATTAGGCATATCCTATCCTACTGTTAGAGGAAGACTTGAAAATGTAATTGAAGCTCTAGGATACAGTCCTAAATATACAGAACCTACAGTTGATAAGAAGGAAATCTTGAAGAAATTAAATAGTGGTGAAATAACATCTGAAGAAGCTCTTAAGCTGCTTCAAGGTGAAGAATAGGAGGGGCAAAATGAAAGAAGAAAAAATGATGATTTTATCAATGCTTGAAGAAGGTAAGATAACATCTGAAGAAGCTATTAAGCTTATGGAAGCATTAGAAGATATGGAAATACCTAGGGAACATAATGAGTTCAAAGAAGAAAAAGACAACAGATTCAAAGACAGAAAATTTTCAAAACCAATATTTAATACTTTAGAGGATATCGGCACTGATATTGGTAATGCATTATCAACTATGTTTGATAGCCTAAAAGACATGGGTAATTCATTTAGTTTTATGGGTAATTATGAAACCATTACCACAGATTTAGATATGGATATATCTCATATTGAAAATCCAAGCTTAGATTTAAAAGCTGTTAATGGAAATATACGTTTAAGGTCAAATGATGAAGACAAACTTTTTATTAAGTCTACTTGTCAATATAAAAATGGGATAATTTCACAAAATGAACCTTATTTCGATTTTTATATGGATGGAGATAAAGTAATATTTACTCCAAAATATAATAGCAATATATCGATTAAGCTAGATGTTTCTTTACCAGAAAAACATTATAATGAAATCATACTAAATTCTAGTAATGGAAAGATAGATATAGAAGAATTAAGTATGCATACATTACGATGTACAACTACAAATTCCTCTATTGATGTTGTAGAAATAAATAGTAATGAAATTGATTTAACAACTAAAAATGGACGAATTGAATGTAGAGATACTAGTTCAGATATCATTAAAGCAGCTACTACAAATTCTAATATATTTTTAATGGATATACACTGTTCTGAAATCGATGCTAAAACAGCCAATGCTAAAATAGGTATCAACGATATTGATGCCCAAAAAATAATATGTAAAACCTCTAATGCGTCAATCGAGGCAGAAGATATTACTTGTGATATAATTCATTTAATTACTTCTAATGGTAAAATTACCTGTGATGATATAGATGTAGATAGAGCTAAAGAGATAAAACTAATGACTTCTAATGGCTCAATTAGCTCTGAGATTTATGAAGCTAACAATGATAGTTATTTTGATCTGGAAACTTCTATGGGTAATATCACCCTTGATATTCCCAATATAGTATATAAACTTAATAAACAAGCTAATTTAGGTTTCAAAAAGATAATAGCTCATAGTGTTAATTTTGATGAAAATAGGGAGCATTTAAATTTTATTGCTTCTACGTCAAATGGTTCAATAAAAATATATTAAGGAGTGATGACAATGTTGGGAGGGGAAAAAATGCAAATCTTAACAATGGTTAAAGAAGGAAAAATCACAACTGAAGAAGGCGTTAAACTACTAGATGCTCTAGATAATAATGATATTGCTTCAAATAATACTAATCTTAGTACTAAGGCCAAATGGCTAAAAGTAAGAGTCTTTGATCCAGAGGATTCTACTAAAGTAAATGTAACTTTACCTATTTCCCTTATCAATATAGGAGTTAAATTGGCTGGAAAATTTTCCCCCGAGTTTAAAGAGGCTGGTTTGACTGAAGATGATATGGAAGAAATATTTGCAGCTATCAAAAATGGAGAGACTGGCAAAATTGTGGAAGTAGATAGTGAAGATGGCACTAAGGTTGAGGTCGTAATAGAATAATCCCGCGATTGTGGGATTATTTTATTGTTTATAGTTTATTCTAATATAAAATCTGTTATAATAAATGTATCCATACATTTAAGGAGGATACCTATGAATAAATTTATTTTAAATAAGGATATAGATACGCCCTTATATATCCAACTCTATGAAAATTTTAAAATATTAATAGAGGAAAATCAATTGGAAAAGGAAAAGCTGCCTTCTATCCGTAGTCTTGCAAAATCACTGGGAGTAAACAATGTAACTGTAGTTAGTGCTTATAAGCTATTAGAGAAGGAAGGTTATGTATATTCAATTAAAGGAAGTGGAACTTATATAAAAAAATTACCAATTTCCGACGATATGCCTTATTTAGAAGAAGGTGATATGGAACTAATGGTATCTGGCATACTTCCCGTATCAAAAGATAGTATTAATTTTGCTTCTATGTCTCCTACACCAGATTTATTCCCAATAGAAGAGTTTAAACAAGCCCTAGTAGAAGTTTTAGATAGGGATGGAGGCCAAGCTTTTTTATATCCAGAGATAATAGGATATGAACCACTTCGAGAATCCATATCTAAATTTTTGGTGGAAAATTACGGTACCAAAGTAGATAAGGATCAAATATTAATCACCTCTGGCGGTCAACAAGGTCTAGACATAATATCAAAGACTTTGATTAATCATGGAGATTGTATATTAGTTGAAAATCCAACATATTCTGGTGCATTATCTGCATTTAAATCTAGAGGTGCTAAGATCATTGGAATACCTATGAACGAAGATGGCATAGATATTGATTTATTAAAATCTTATGCAAAAAGGTATAGTCCAAAATTCCTGTATATGATGACTAACTATCAAAGCCCCACCACATACTCATATAGCGATGATAAAAAGAAAGAACTTCTATTTTTATCAAAGGAACATGGATTTTATATAATAGAGGACGATTTCTTAACAGATTTATCTTTTGATGATAATGATAAAAAATCCACCTTAAAATCTATGGATAAACATAATCAAATTATTTTCATTAAGTCTTTCTCAAAAATATTTATGCCTGGGGTCCGTATTGGATTTATTACATTGCCTAATAAATTGTTTAAGGAAATTATAAAAGCTAAACATACCACAGATGTATCCTCATCTGGATATCTTCAAAGAGCATTTGATTTGTACTTAAGAAAAGGTTATTGGAAATCTCATATAGAAAAAATTAAAAGAGTGTACTCTGAAAAATATAATATTATGACTAGAGAGCTAGATAAATTAAATAACTATGGAATATCTTATGTAAATCCTAATGGCGGTCTTAGTATTTGGCTCAAATTACCTAAAGAAATAGATGTTTTAGAACTTTATAAGGAATGTACTGAAAACAATCTAGCAATTGTACCTGGAAAAGTTTTCTTTGTTGATGAGTCTATTTATTCTAATTATATAAGACTTAGTTTTGGAGCAATAAATAATGATGAGATAGTTGAGGGACTTAAGATTTTAGAAAATATAATATCTAAACCTTTTAAGGATAAAAATAACAATTATTTACCATTTATATAGAATCCATCTATTGAAGTTTTAAGCTAAAACTTCCTATAGATATAAGAGGAGGGTCCCTTACGGGGCCCTCCATTATTTATATTTCTTGTTTTAAAGCCTTCATCAAAGATACAATAGCCAGTAACATTACGAATATAAAAGGAAATGCTGCTGCTACTGAAGCAGTCTGCAATGCCTCTAGGCCTCCTGCAAGCAATAAAGATGTTGCTAGCAGAGCTTGAACCACTCCCCAAATAAATTGTTTCTTAGCAGTAGGGTTTAAATCTCCTTCTGAAGATAACATTCCTAGTACAAAGGTAGCTGAGTTTGCTGATGTAATAAAGAAAGTACCTAATAATACTACTGTAATTAATGATAATACTGTACTTAAAGGATAATTGCTAAATACTTGGAATAAAGCTGTAGATGGATTACTCGCTGCTGCAGCCAATCCTTCAACTCCAATTTTATCAACTAAATTTATACCCATTGAGCCAAATGCTGCAAACCAAACAACCGATACTACAGCAGGTGCAAGTATAACTCCTCCTATGAATTCTCTAATAGTTCTTCCTTTTGAAATACGTGCGATAAAGGTACCCACAAATGGAGCCCATGCTATCCACCATGCCCAATAAAATATTGTCCATGAGTTTAACCAACTATTATCACCAAATGCTTCAACATGAAGACTATCACTTATAAAGCCATTAATATATTGGCCTAATCCATTAGTGAACGAATTTATTACCTTTAGTGTAGGTCCTATTATGATAGTAAGTATAAGAAGTCCAAATGCCAACACTAGATTTATATCTCCTAATAGTTTTATACCTTTATCTATTCCACTAACTGCTGTCCAAATGTATAGAATTGTAATTACTACAATTATGCCTATCTGAACTAATTTAGTCTCTGGAATATTAAATAAAAAGTTTAAACCACTATTAATCTGTAATGTACCAAGTCCTAAAGATGTCGCTACTCCTGCAACTGTTGCAAATACTGCAAGTATATCTATTAATTTTCCAATAGGTCCATTAACTCTTTCCTCACCTAATAATGGTATGAAAATACTACTAATTAAACCTGGCTTATTCTTTCTAAATTGAAAATATGCTAGGGCAAGACCTATAATACTGTAATTAGCCCAAGGATGGAATCCCCAGTGCATAAAGGATGATTTCATAGCAAAATTTGCTGCTTGTAGGGTTCCTGATTCAATTCCTGGAGCCGGATTTACAAAATGTGATATAGGTTCAGCTACACCCCAAAATACAAGACCTATACCCATCCCGGCTCCAAATAACATTCCAAACCAAGAAGTCGTACTATATTCTGGCTTTGAATCATCTGGTCCTAGTTTAATATCTCCATATTTACTAAATGCTAATATAATGGCGAATACGACAAAGATGAACATAGATATTAAATAAGACCATCCAAAATTAGTTGTTAGGAAATTAAGTAATGAGTTTGCAAAATTTGAGAAATTCTCCTGTGCAACTATTCCCCATAAAACTATAGCTATAGATAGTGCAAGAGATATATAAAAAACCGTATTATCTTTTTGCTTTGTTTTATTCATTATAATTCCTCCCATTTTAGAGTAATTTAGAGGTGAATTTATAGGGGTGTTTATACACCCCTACTGTTTATTTAAATTCTTACCTTAAATACTGTTTGTTCCTTGACATCTTCTGTTAAAGCATCTAGTGCTACACCAACTCTATGATATCTAAGTTTCCATTGTTGTTCTTTAGATGTCGCCGGATCTCCTAGTGGATATGGAATAGATATTGTAGGTACTATCTTGTTTGAGCCTACTGTTGTTGCTACAGGTATTAGGTTACACATTTGAACTACTGGTATACCCGCTCTTTCAATTTCTTTTACCATTGTTGCACCGCAACGCGTACAAGTACCTCAGGTGGAAGTCATAATAACTCCATCTACATTATCTTCTTTTAATTTTTCAACTATTTCTTTACCCATTCTAGCTGCTTCAGCTTGAGTCGTTCCAGTTCCTACAGTGCTATAGAAATAATCATGAAGTTTACCTATTTTTCCTTCCTTTAGATACGCCCTCATTGCATCTATTGGCATAATAACATTTGGATCTGCATCTGCTGCTGCAGGGTCAAATCCAGCGTGAATGGTTTTATATACTCCTGATTCTAATCTCTCATCCTTAGATATATCATATCTTCCCCAACGTGTAGCAGAAGCAGATTGAATTCTATCTGGATTATCTACTGGTACTATTCCACCAGTTGTTACCATTGCAATATTTGCTTTAGATAAATCCTTAATCGGTGCTGCTATAGGAACTCTATCTTGTTTTGGTATTGGAAGTTCTGTTTCAAAAGGCTTATTGTTTAATTTTTTAATCAACATATCTACGCCTCTTTCTGCAGCAGTCTTTCCTGATTCTAACCACATTTGAGCTCTAATTCCTCTTGGGAAAAATCCTTCTTCATCAGCTGAGCCTGTTTTCTCACCTTTTAATAATTTATTTGCAAAGTTAGCTATTGCCTTTACGTCATCTCTTAATTTTGCTGCTGATTTTCCACCTTCGAAGATATATATATCTTTTTTAAACATCTCTACTCCAGGATTTTCCTCATTCATAGATGTGACAACTGGAACATTGAATTTTTCTTTAACAGCTTTACAGATAGTTCCACATGCCACTCCATATCTACCTGCTTGAAATGCTGGACCAGCAACAAATATATCAAATTCTTTACCTTCTAAAAATCCTAATATAGTTTCAACTGCTTCATCTGTATTAGAACCCATAAAGTTATCTCCACAGATAATAGTATGAGTAACTTCTGCCTCAAGCATACTATTTAGAGCAAGAGATGGTCCTACTAATCCTTCTCTAATCTCTGGCTTATAATCAGCAGTATCTTCTCCACCAATACCTGCAAAGAATTGATTTATATAATGAATTGCTTTTTTCATCTCTCCACCTCCTAAAATTCTTTCATAGTCTTAGTTGACCAACCTGCTATTCTATCTCCACAGAACATTGCATTATTTTCCATAATAATTGAGCCATCTTCTCTAACAGAAGCTCCTAATATTTCGTCATATGCCCATCCTCCAGATAATCCATCTCTGGCTAAAGCTTGTAATTCACCTATTACTTTATCAGCTGGAGGAAGTTCTATTAATTGAGAAACGTTTCCTGTAGACACTAGTGCATTTGCCTTTTCATCTAATGTAACAAGTGGTTGGGAAGCTCCATCTCTACCTGTACATTCATTACTTATACCTACTGTCTTTACACCTACATCTTCTAATGCAGCAAGGCATAAAATATAATCTGCATCAGGATTTCCATATCCCTCTTCAGTAACTATTGCTCCATCAGCCCCTAAAGACTTTGCCATTTGAGCTACAAATATTGCTGAACGTTTCTTTTGTTCTAGGGATACATTTAAGTTTGACATGATAACACCTAAGAAGTTAATGCTTTTTCCATGCTCTTTATATAATTCTTTAATAGTAGGGAAATTTTGGAAGTCATAAGTTGCCCATTTTGATGATGCTGGCATGAAACTACCAGATATCAATGCTCCATCTAATACTTCGTTTGGATTCATAAAAGAAGGAACATATTTATTCATATCCCATCCATATACTAAATCATTATATCCTAATTCCTCCATTTGAGATTGAGGTTGCATTACTAATACAACTGATGGAAGTTTATTTATTTCTTCTGATCTTTTAGTTATTGGCTCTAATTCAAATGTTTCAATTTCCTCCGGTTCTAAACCTTTTACTGTATTTCCTAAATATTCTGCAAATCTATGGGATGCCCATCTAATTGCTCTATTTTTCTTTTGTTGCTCAAATCTTTCAAACTCCTCATCTGTGTCCGCTACTATACAGATATTTATTAACTCAGAAAATAGAGTGTACTTAGCTCCTTCTCCACCCATATCGATTAATCCATCACCAAAGCTACCATAGTGCATGCCTACACCTAAAACACTGCATCCTTTCAATGCATGTACTCTTCCATTACCTGTAGCTTCAACATCTCCTGTAACTCCAGGAAATACTGGTCTACCATCTGGACGAATTCTCGGTTCTACAGCCTCTTTAACTGGAACTATTCTTGTATTTTCACCTGGCTTGGCTATTACTATGTCGAGATCTATAATGTGTTCATCTTCTTTGATAAAAGCCATAGCTTCTTCCTTATTTATGGATAGAATTCCATTATTAAACATGGTTTTCTCTCCAAAAACAACATCTTTTACTTGGAAATTACCAATTTCTAGTTTCATCTCTTCACTCCTTTTAAATTAATCATGATTATCTTTGTTAAATATTATATTATCATAATCATGATTACATTTCAATCATAATTATAGATAATTTTTAAAATATTTTTAATAGTATAGATAAACTTAATACTCAGCTTATTATGTACTATTCTACATTGATTTATTAACCATAAATGTAATATTCAGTAATTATAAATTGTTTGTAGAATGTGGACTTTTGTGCTAATATAAATTAGATATAAATATTTTAAAGTTGGTGGTAACATATATGAAGAAGCAAATACAAAAGAAAAGAATAATGTCTTACTTTATTAATGCAACTGAAGAAATAATAGATGAAGTTGGAATTAATGGAGTGACACTAAGAAAAGTAGCTGATAGAGCTGGATATAATAGTGCTACAGTTTATAATTATTTTGAAAATCTTGATCATTTAATTTTCTATGCAGCTATGAAATATATAAAAGATTATGCCCATGCTTTAGATACATATTTAAAAGATGCGAAAAATGCTATGGATAGATTTCTTAAAGTTTGGGAATGTTTTTGTGATTATGCTTATGATAAGCCAGAAATTTACAATGCTATTTTCTTTCCAAATTTAGAAAAGCATTTTGAAGATTATGTAGCTGATTATTATGAACTTTTCCCAGAAGATATGGTTAGCACAGATAAAAATATTTCTACTATGCTGTTGAAAACAGATATTAATGAGAGAGGGCAAACTACTGTATTTGCATGTGTGAATGAAGGATATATTCGTTCTGAAGATGCAAACAAATTGAATGATATGACTCTTTTAATCTTTGAAGGTATGCTAAAGAGAGTATTAAATAATAAGATTTCCTATGATGATGCAAGAAACAACACCATGGATTATATTAAATCTATAGTAGAGAGATTTTTAATTAAAGATTATGATTTTTATTATTAAAAATCTTATAAAAACACTTGACATTTATATTTTTACAGTATATGCTTAAAGACGAACTTAATAATCTCGGTAGGTGAGGTTACTATAAGGATATGGATTGCTGCCGTAAAAGGGTGGAAACACTCTGCACTGGTTAGCAGGTTTTGTCGCAAGGCTCAACCTAATGCAATTTCAGCGCCTTATAAAGCCAAAACTTGAACGAAAAGAGTAAATCCTTCCCCTTCAAGCTTTGGTGGAGGATTATTATTTTTTTGGAGGTGAGTAAATTTATGGATTCTGGACCGAGTAGTATTTATATAGAGGAAGGTTGAAGTATATGTATAATCAACATCATATAATTATATTATAATAATTATCTTTTCTTTACATATACCTAAAAAGACCTTTCTGAAAAAATTTTCCAAATTTATTTTAAATTTAAAAATTCAATACAAATTTAACTTATGGTTAGACTATTTACTGAACCATTATTTAGTATTGTCTTTTTTGGAGGTGTAAATTATGAGGAAGAAAAGAGTTTATAGTAATGAAAATATTAATAAAGATCTACAAGATATGAGTTCAAAAAATATTGATACCATTTTTAGAGAATTAGATTCCTCCATCAATGGTTTATCTGAAGTAGAAGCAAATAGCAGATTAAACTTTTATGGACACAACGAAATAATTTCTCAAAAAAGAAATCCTTGGTATATTTACCTTTTAAATTCCTTTATAGATCCCTTTATTTTAATATTATTAGTTATAGTTTTTGTATCTTATTTTACTGATATTGTTTTTGCTCCGTCTGGCGAAAAATCTTGGATTACTATCATAATTATTTCCACTATGATATTAGTTAGTGCAATCCTTAAATTTTCTCAAGAACATAAATCTCAAATAACAGCAGATAATTTAAAAGATTTAGTTCCTACAACAACAGCTGTTGAAAGAGAGACTATGGGGAAAAAAGAAATCAATATATCTGATGTAGTTCCAGGAGATATTATTCATTTGGCAGCTGGAGATTTAATACCAGCAGACCTAAGAATTATTACTTGCAAAGATTTGTTCATCAGTCAATCTTCATTAACAGGTGAATCAGAACCTGTTGAGAAGTTTTCAGAAATTAATGATAAAGATGTAAATAAGAATATCGCTGATCTAGAAAATATTGCCTTAATGGGGACCATAGTTGTTAGCGGTTCTGCAATAGGTATAGTTTTGCAGACAGGAAACCAAACGTATTTTGGTACTATTGCAGAATCTCTTACTAAAGACAGAGGTCAAACTAGTTTTGAGGAGGGTGTTAAAAGCGTCAGCTTTCTTCTAATAAGATTTATGTTAATTATGGTTCCTATAGTTTTCTTAATAAATGGATTGACAAAAAAAGACTGGCTAAGTGCCTTTTTATTTGCTATTTCAGTAGCTGTAGGCTTGACTCCTGAGATGCTTCCAACTTTAGTTTCTACAAACCTTGCAAAAGGAGCAATATCTTTATCTAAACGTAAAATTGTAGTTAAAAGATTAAGTTCTATTCAAAACTTTGGTGCCATGGACATTTTATGTACAGATAAAACTGGGACTTTAACCTTAGATAAAATTATATTGGAAACACATTTAGATGTACTAGGCAATGAAAATGATAGAGTCTTAAGACATGGATACTTGAATAGTTATTATCAAACGGGATTAAAAAACTTGTTAGATATTGCTGTAATAGAATATGGTAATGAAAAAGGATTTAATGAAGCAACAAAAATATATGAAAGAGTAGACGAGATTCCCTTTGATTTTACAAGACGTAGGATGTCAGTAGTAGTTGAAAGTGAAAATGGAAAAAGGCAACTTATAACTAAAGGTGCTGTTGAAGAAATGCTTTCTATATGTTCTTTTGTAGAAATCAATGGAGATGTTTTACCTTTAACTGAAGAATTAATAGCAACAGTCATGGATATGGTAACTAAACTTAATGAAGATGGCATGAGAGTTCTTGCTATAGCTCAAAAAAATAATGTACCAGATGAAAATGTATTTAGTATTAAAGATGAAAGTAATATGGTTCTTATTGGATATATAGGTTTCTTAGATCCTCCAAAGGATTCAGCTGTTTCTGCAATAAAGGCATTATATGAACACGGAGTAGATGTAAAGGTATTAACTGGAGACAATGATATAGTTGCTAAAAAAATATGCAAAGATGTGGGGATTCCTATAGATAATGTTGTCTTAGGTATAGATATAGAAGAAATGACGGATGAAAGGTTGTATGAAATAGCTTCAAAGTCCAGTATCCTAGCGAAACTATCCCCAATGCAAAAAGAAAGAGTTATTTCTATTCTACAGAATAATGGTCATGTTGTTGGTTTCTTGGGCGACGGCATCAACGATTCTCAAGCCCTAAAACAAGCTGATGTAGGTATTTCTGTAGATACAGCAGTTGATATAGCTAAGGAATCTGCTGATATAATATTACTTGAAAAAGACTTAAATGTTTTGGAAAAAGGAGTAATTGAAGGCAGGAGGGTATTTGGAAATATTGTTAAATATATAAATATGACTGCTAGCTCTAACTTTGGAAATGTATTTAGTGTATTAGCAGCTAGTGCATTTCTTCCATTTTTACCAATGTTGCCAATACAGTTACTTGTGCAAAACTTACTCTATAGTATTTCTCAAATAGCTATACCATGGGATAATATGGATGAAGAATATTTAAGAACGCCTCAGAAATGGAATGCCGATAAAATAGGTAAGTTTATGTTATATATAGGACCTATTAGTTCCATATTTGATATTGCTACCTTTGCTATTATGTGGTTTGTGTTTAAGGCAAATACAATAGAATTACAGCCTTTATTTCAATCCGGTTGGTTTATAGTAGGCATTGTATCGCAAACTTTAATAGTTCATATGATTAGGACAAAGAAGATTCCATTTTTACAAAGTAGAGCTTCTACTCCACTTATGGTAATGACATTTATAATAATAAGTATAGGCATATTAATTCCATATACTGAATTCGGAACTTATATAGGACTTGTTCCCCTTCCAGCAAGTTATTTTCCTTGGCTAATGGGAATATTATTAGCCTATTCCATTCTTACACAAATTGTTAAAAATATTTATATTAAAAAATTTAATACTTGGATGTAAATTCCTCTAAAACCCTATTAAATCTAATAGGGTTTTCTAATACCAATAAATGGGTGCAACTTTCAAATATTATTAACTCTGAATTCTTAATATTTTTTTTAAGATATTTTCCTACATCAACTGAATAGAAAGTACTTTTTCCTCCGAATATAATTAAAGTTGGTATGTGTATTTTACTCAAATTATCTCTATAATCCTTTTCTATCATAAATTTCCACATTGAGTACATTACATGAGGAGAATTATTTTTCATCTTATCCATTGAAATATTAAATTGTTTTTCATTAAAATAAGGTGCCATATTTCTTATAAATTTTTCTGCAAATCCTATCCAATTTTCTTTGATTAAACTTAAATCCTTTAATGCATCTTCCATAGTATATTTACCATGATATAAACCTAAATTCCAGCTATTATCATTTATAGCCTTAGGCCCTTTATCTACAATACATATTTTAGATATCTTTTGTAATCCAAATAAATTTATATATTCAAATATAACCCATGCTCCCATTGACCAACCAACTAATATTACATCTTTTAGTTCTAGATATTCTATAAACTCTCTTAAATCTAATGCAAATCTATCCAAATTTAATCCATAATCTGTCCTATCTGATATGCCATGACCTCTTAAATCATAGGTTATTATTTTATATTTCTTAGATAATACTCTTTGTTGTATTCTAAATGAATTATGATCTTCTGCGAATCCATGGATAAAAATTATTGGTAATCCTTCTCCTTTTACTTCATAATATAATTTGACATTATCACTTGTAGTAAAAAATTCCATCATTATCACATCCTATTTATTCTTCACTAATAATTATATATCATTTAAGTAATTTAAAAAACTTTTATAATATTACTAAAATAAAAATTAAAAGTACAAATCCTATTACCCCTGAAATTGGATATAATGTCGCTACTAAGTTGGAGAATCCAAACTTAGCTAGAGGAATGGATAGCAAGCAGAATAAGGTTATTATAAGTTTCTTATATTTACTCTTAGAAACCTTATTTATAATACCAAAACCATTAGCTAATGCGGTTGTAAACATAGCAGCCCATAGTATAATTGAATAAAATTTTCCATATCCACTTCCTATATAATTACATATTCTTAGCATCGGAATATCCATAGTAGCTACCTCATCATAATAAACAAGCATGGAACTTAATATAGATAAACCAAGGATAAATAATATTATTCCTCCCGATACACCACCTAAAATGGCTGTTTTTTTGCTATCTATCAATGATAATAGGGACGAGAATACTATGATAATAATTAAGGAATTGGAGCCTAGATATAAAAGAGAGGATGATAGAAAATTTCCTTTCAGCGTCAAATTTACTCCATTTATATTAGATAAATAATATCCTTCTTTTATATTTAAATATATAGATGTAAATATAATACCTATAATAAGTAAAGGAACCAATAAAGAGTTAATAAAGGAAAGTCCTTCTAAACTAAATAGAAATACTATAAATGACAAAACTATCATTACAATAATCCCAAGGTTAAAAGATAAACCTAGCTCCTCCTCAAATATTGCACCACTACCTGCAACCATAACACTAAACCCCGTGTATAAGAAAATTGTCATTATATTATCTAATATTAATCCAAATTTCTTTCCAAATATTTTACATATTAATTCCTCAAATCCACTTATTTTATTGTTAAATATCTTTAAAAGAAGTAATCCTCCTATCAAAGAAAACAATATTCCTGATATTGTTATCCCAAAAATTCCCTTTATCCCATATACTCCAAAAAATTCTATAATCTCTCTACCAGAAGCAAAACCTGCACCTATAACTGTACCTACATATATTGATGCTATTTTCATCCATTTCCTATTGATTACCTTCTTCATCATCCTCCCCCTTTCTAATATTTAATAATATTAGAATAGAGCTTATCCTATAACAACTTAGTAAAAAAGAAGTTCTACTCCTAGCATGGAGCAGAACCTTATTCTATGCATTATGAATATATTTTAACATCTTGAAGAACATTTTATCTCTTCTTTTTATAGCTTCTTCATCTTTACCTTCTGAATAATCATAGAAACCTTTCTTTGATTTAACGCCTAACTCATTATTATCCATTAATTTCTTCAATACTTCTTGTGGTTTTTTTACATCAGATAAATCATTAAATAAATATGAAGATATATAGTAGAATGTATCTAACCCTCCTAAATCTGCTGTCTCTAAAGGACCTATTATTGGATATCTAAATCCAGGTCCATATTTCATAGCTCTATCCACATCTTCAAAAGTAGCTATTCCCTCTTCTACTATATTCAATGCCTCTCTAAATACTGCAAACTGTATTCTATTACCAATAAATCCTGGAGCATCTTTTTGTACAACTACTGGCTCCTTATCTATTTTTCTTACTAATTTCAATAATATATCTACAGTTCCACCACTTGTCCCTTCTCCTCTTATTAATTCAACTAATGGAATAATATGAGGTGGATTCCAAAAATGCATTCCTATAAATCTATCCCTATTTTTTACTTTCTTAGATATTTCCGTAATACTAAGTCCAGAGGTATTTGTTGCAAATATAGCATCAGATTTAGCTATTTCTTCTACCTCTTTCCAGAAATCCTGTTTTATATCCATTTTTTCTATAATAGCTTCAATTATTACATCACAGTCAGAAAAAACTTTTTTATCTATGGAATATTTTATATTTTTCACTGTATTTTCAACTTCTGATTCTGCCATAAGACCTTCTTCTATTAAACTACTATTAAATATAGATACTAATCTTTTAGAGCCTTTTAGAAATTCTTCTTTAATATCAGTTATAACTACTTCATATCCCTTTCGTGCAAATATTTGAGCTATACCAGATCCCATAGTTCCTGCCCCTGCTATACCTATCTTTTTAATATCCTCTATCTTCATCTTGTAACCTCCTTTTAATCGTATCTCCCCATCTAATTATTATACTAGATGGGGAGATATTTATCTCTTATTATTTTTCTAATAAATTCCTAAACTTGCAAGAATTATAGCTGCAATAGTGGCTACCACTGGTAAAGCTACTGAAGTAACAAATATATCTATATATGAATCCTTATGAGTCATACCTGTAACGGCAAGTAAAGTCAATACAGCCCCATTATGTGGAAGTGTATCAAGGCCTCCTGATGAAAGTGAAGCTATTCTATGAAAAGCCTGAGGACTAATACCTGTCTCCAAAGCCAATTGATAATATTTTGCTCCCAAAGCTTCTAATGCTATACCCATTCCTCCTGAAGCTGAGCCTGTTGCACCAGCCAAAATATTTACTGCTATTGATTCTGAAATAAGGGGAGAACCTTTTATCCCTAGAAGTAAATCTGTTAATGTCTGAAATCCTGGTACTGCCCTTACTATTGAACCAAATCCAACAGCGGCAGATGTATTTATAATTGCAGTAATTGATGATGTTGCTCCTCCGCTAATGGATTTAGTAAAACCTTTGTATTTGCTAGGATTAGTTATCATTGCCATGATTATACCGGCTAATAAACATACTACTATATCCCATTTTAACCTTTCTATATTTAAAGTTAATATTACAGTAAGCAAAGGTAAAAATGAAAGAAATGGATTTGGAAGTTCTTGTACTTCAGCTTCAGCATTTACATTTCCTTTCTTTTCAGGCTCAATAAAGCCTTCACCCTTAGCTGTAAATCTCTTTTCTCTCCATATAAGATATGCATATCCTCCACCTAATAATATAGCTGAAGCTACTAAGCCCATAATTGGACCTGCTGTAGGTGTTGTGTTAAAATAATCCGTAGGAATTAAATTTTGAATTTGAGGTGTTCCTGGCAATGCTGTCATTGTAAAGGTAAATGATCCAAGGGCTATTGCTCCAGGAATAAGTTTTCTAGTAATATTAGCTTCTCTGAATAATTCTAATGCCAAAGGATACATTGCAAATACAACTACAAATAGAGATATACCACCATAAGTCAATACTGCACAGCCTACTACTACACTAAGGATAGCTCTCTTTGCACCTAGCACTTTTGTAAGCCATTTAGCTATGGACTTAGCTGCACCAGTATAATCCATCAATGTTCCAAATATTGCACCTAACATAAATACTGGAAACCAAGATTTTGTAAATCCTACAAAACCAGCCATATAAGTATCTTTATATGCTGGAAGTAGTTCTAGACCACCTGTTAAAGCTACTACTAATGCACATAGAGGAGCTATCCAAATTATAGAGTATCCTCTATAAGCTAAGAACATCAATAATACTAATCCGATAATAATACCTAGCATAATTACTTCCCCCTTTTATTTTACTTGATATTTTATTTATCATTTGTCTTTTTAAAAATTTTATCTTTTGTTTTTAATAGCCTTATCTTTTGTTTCTAATGAGGATTATTTTATCTCTTGTTTTTCTATTAAAACTTTAGTATTTTTAGCCAGCTGTCCAGCCCCCATCTATTGTAAATGTTGAGCCTGTGATATGAGCTCCTGCACTTGAACATAAGAATTTGGCCACATCTGCAATAGTTTCAGGTTCTATTAGTTTTTTAACTGCCGCTTTTTGTAACATTACTTTTTCAATAACTTCTTCCCTTGATATTCCATGGGATGCTGCTTGAGCATCAATTTGATTATCCACTAAAGGAGTTCTAACATATGCTGGACAAATTGAATTTACAGTTATTCCATAAGGTCCTCCTTCTAAAGCAGTAGTTTTTGTCAGTCCTGAAAGACCATGTTTAGCTGAAACATAAGCAACTTTAAATTCAGATGCTACTAATCCATGAATTGAATTTAAATTTATTATTCTTCCCCAACCTTGCTCTTTCATTGAATTCCATACATACTTAGTTAGTAGGAATGGAGCCGTTAACATTAAATTAATCATAAAATCCCATTTATCCTCTGGAAAATCTTCTATTGGAGATACTGTTTGAATTCCTGCCACATTTACAAGAATATCTACCTTTGAATATTTATCTAAAGTATAATCGACTAAATCCTTACAACCTTCTCTTGTGCTTAAATCTACCTTAAAATAATCTACACTTATTCTTTCTGACTCATTTTTTAATCTTTCTTCATTAATATCAGCCATAACTATCTTAGCACCATCTTTAGAAAAAGCTTCCGCAACAGCTAATCCAATTCCACTGGCTGCTCCTGTCACAATACATACTTTATTTTCTAACATCCTTATACCTCCTTGATTTAATTGTTTAACTATTAATATAGCAAAATTCATGCCATTGATTCTTGGTATGAATGTTAGTTTTTTATCTAAATATCCATATTTAAACAAAAAAACAAGCATATTTTTCATAAAATATACTTGTTTTTATATTTTGTTTTTTAAAAAATATAATAATTTAAAGTTAATGTAAGGTTATACTTACATTAACTTACTTTAAATTTATAGAGTGTAAGTTTTTCCTTACATCAAATCTTCCTTTTCTAATTTTTCGTAAATTTTTCTGACAATTCTTTTAATTGTGAGAAAAATAACATTACATATCTATTTCATATTTTGAAATCTTCTCATATAAACTTGTCCTGCTAATATCTAATGTATTGGCAGCTAAAGTCTTGTTGCCATTAGCAATTATTAGGCTATCTATTATAGATTGTTTTTCTACCTCTTCTAAAATGGATTTTAAACTTTTCATCTGCTTATTTCTAGTCATACCTGTAATTTTAGTAGGCAAATGTTCTGGCTTAATTATTGTTTCTTCTTCTAAGAAATTTATAGCCCTCTCTAGGATATTTTCTAGCTCCCTTACATTTCCAGGCCAATCATAATTTTTTAAATATTCTATTGTACTCTCTGATATCTTATCTACTTTTATATTTTCTCCTTTTGATATCTTGTTTACTAAATACTTGGACAGAATAGTTATATCTTCTTTTCTTTCCCTTAAGGGAGGAATTTTTATACTTACTACATTTAATCTATAATATAAATCTAATCTAAACATATCTTCAGATACCATTTTTTCTAGATCTTTATTAGTTGCTGCTATAACTCTAATATCAATTTTCTCTGAATAATTACAACCTATTCTCTCTATTTCTTTATCTTGGAGAACTCTTAATAATTTTACCTGCATATTCATAGGTAAATCACCAATTTCATCTAAAAAGATAGTACCTCCATCTGCAGCCTTAAACTTCCCGATCTTTCCTCCTTTTTTAGCACCTGTAAAAGAACCTTCTTCATATCCAAATAATTCTGATTCTAATAACTCATATGGAATTGCCCCACAATTTACTCTAATAAAAGGTGCATCTATACGTCTACTGTTATTATGAATTGCATGTGCAAATAATTCTTTTCCAGTGCCAGATTCTCCTAAAATTAGAACATTTGAATTCGTCTTTGCTGCCCTTTTTGTAAGTTCCTTCAGGCTTTCCATAGACTTACTTATACTTATGATGCTATCTAAAGCATAATTTGCTTTGTTTACTTTTTTAAATTCATCCTTATATAGATTCAATTCTTTCTCAATCTTATTTATCTTCATATATAGGGAATTTAATTCATCTACATCTTTAAATAATACCTTACCTACAGCACCTACTACATTACCATTAACAAATACTGGTATTCTAGTAGCTATCATATTTTTACCATTTATCTCTTGAACTTGGGCAATTTCTGGTATTCCTGTCTTTATTACAATATCCATTCTCGTATTCTCTATAACTTCTCGTACATGTTTGCCTATTGCCACTTCTCTATCTACTCCTAAGAATTCCGCATAAGGATTACTTAACATTTCTATATATCCATCTTTATTAACATAAACAATAGCATCATTTGTAGCTTCCATTACTGTATTTAATAGAGAAGATGCTTCTATCTCATCATCAAACTGTCTAATAAATTCTTTATAAGTATCTAATTTTTGAAAAATTATATAGGCTCCTTCATTAGTATCATTATTAGAAATTGCTTTTTTTATTACAATAATATCTTTGCCATTATATTTTAGTTTCTGGGATTCATGTTTTTTATTAGACTTTAAAAAAGATTTAATCTTAAAATTAGATAGGATATTAGATAGGTTTCTGTTTAGATTATTTTCATCAAATAATTCTAATATATTTAAAGCTTCACTATTAAAAAAATTTATATTACAATATTCATCTACTACTAAAATACCTATATTTAAAGAATTAGCTAGATTATATAAATTTATCCCGTTATTAGACATTATTTGCCCACTCCTATTTATATTCTAATATAATTATACCATATATTATATAAATCTAACTTTATTTAAAATATAACACAGTTCAAAGGCTTACTATTAATTTACGCTCTTTACCCGTAAGGTATCATTTGCTCGTATAGATTTGGTCCTAACGGACACTCCTAATGAGAAATTCTACATCAAGGTTGGTGCTCATTGCCTTTGACCTACCTACAATTCGCTATCGCTCATTAGGTTAGGTCATCTCTCGCAGTCTCACTGCACAAATTCATTTGCTCATTATCATTCGCATGAATTTGGCGTTCGTTGCGTTTGACCTACTAAAGCTCACTATCGTTCGCTAAGTTAGGTCATAAAAAAAAGCCCTACTACGACCAACGTAATAGAGCTTTTTATTAATTTTATGTAGCC
>OGTD01000330.1_pt1 | contig 16243 bp, 16 predicted proteins | sample 1574421 | NCBI WGS metagenome assembly OGTD01 (sample SAMN03295820, study PRJEB24534) | human gut metagenome | isolation source: fecal sample 1 from infant 3 | host: Homo sapiens | place: USA: Pittsburgh, PA | collected 2014-07
TATCTGAGCCTAACATAGATGGCTTTTTCTGTCTAGCTTAATTTTACAAATTGGGTAATCAAAAACGGGAAGTTCAAGATAAAACTTCCCGTTTTTGATTGTCATTCTTTAGAGGTGTGGCGTTTTCCAGCATTGATAGCGTCGGCCTCGGTCATGGTGACTACTCTGTCAAACCGTGTATTGCGTGGCATATTATCTAAGCTGTACCAATAAACATCAGCAGTTCCGTTACGAGCTACATAAACGGTTCGTTCCTGCTGTTGAGCTTCTTGTGCTGCCGCAGCCTCTTGTTGTTGCTGCGCTTGAGCGGCAGCTGCTTCTTCTTGTTTTCGTTTTTCTTCTGCTTGTCTAGCTATTTCTTGTTCTTTTGCTGTTTTTTCTGCGGACTCTTTTTCTTGCTTAGCTTTTTCCGCTTCCTTTTTCTTCTTTTCCTCTGCGGCTTTCTCCTTCTTTGTCTGTTCCTCTTGTTTACCTAGAGCAATATATTGCTCGTTTTCTTTTTTGTAGGAGTCAAACTCATTTTTTAATGTTTTGTAGTCTTTTTCCGTCTCTTCATTTCTTTTTGTTAATTTTTGAATCTGTACCTTATATTCTTTCTCGTCTTTTTGCTGGGTTCCCATGGCAGAAAACGATCCCAATAAAAGAACGACTAGCGTTAGAATAGCGATATTCTTTTTGTCTTTAAAAAAGGTAACAGAAAAAAATCTTTTCATCATAATTCTCCTTAAAATGATAACGTTTACAATTTATTGTATAAAATTTCTAGAGAGAAGTAAATAGGATAACGGATTATTATATGTTTTCGTGAGGAAGGTCCTATCTTTTGTTATTTCTTAAAACATGGTATAATGAAGTATTAAGAATTCAGGAGGGAAGCAGATGCGTTGTCCTAAGTGTGGTGGTAGTAAATCAAGTGTTATTGACAGTCGGCAAGCAGAAGATGGTAATACAATTCGTCGTCGTCGTGAGTGTGATGAATGTCAGTATCGCTTTACGACTTATGAACGTGTAGAAGAACGGACGCTCGTTGTCGTTAAAAAAGATGGCACGCGGGAACAATTTTCAAGAGACAAGATCTTTAATGGAATCATTCGTTCGGCGCAAAAACGTCCTGTTTCTAGTGATGAGATTGAGGAAATTGTCAGCAGAATTGAGCAAAAAGTGCGCAGCAGCAATGAAAACGAGATCGCAAGCGAGTATATCGGTGGTTTAGTAATGGAAGAGTTAGCGGATTTAGATGAAATTACTTATGTTCGTTTTGCTAGTGTTTATCGTAGCTTTAAAGATGTGAGCGAGCTGGAAAACCTCTTGAAACAGATTACAAAAACAGCGAAAAAGAAAAAGGAACAATAGATGAAACCGAATGATCAATTTTCTTTTGTGAAGAATAATCTGATTAGCCAGGACAGCACCAATTTGATTCGTCTGTATTTGCCAATTTTAGGGCTTGAAGCGACCTCTATCTATCAGTATTTGCTTGCTTTTTGGGACAACGGGAAATCATCTTACACCTTTGGGCACATTTTGAATCATCTCAATCTGGGGATGAATGCCTTGCAAAAAAGTTTAGAAATGTTGTCTGCTATGCAGTTAGTAGAGCTTTATCATACGGAGAATCATTTTCAGGTCTATTTGCAGCCCACACTATCGTCTGGTGAATTTTTAAGCAATCCTGTTTACAAGCGCCTGCTAGAAAAGAAGATTGGTGAAGCTGCGGTAGAGGCTTTGTTACCTAGTCACCCAAATGGTGAGAAGCAAGATGTGAAGCTGTCAGAGATTTTTCAAGTGGAAGATGCAAAGGCAGAGACGCAATCAAAACAGAATCATTTTGACTTGGATTACTTTAAACAATTGATGGCGCGAGAAAACTTGCGTTTTGAAAACGAAAAAGAAGATTTGCTGGTACTTTTTGCTATTTCAGAGCAACAAAATTGGACTTGGTATGAGACCTACTTGTTGGCTAAGGAGACGGCTGTCGGTCATGTGGTTTCAACCAAGCGAATGAAGCAAAAATTAAATCAAAAGCCTACTGCAAGCGGATTTTCTAACGCTGAACAAACGATTATTCGAGAGGCTAAGAGTAAGTCAGCCATGCAGTTTTTAGCAGAAATCAAAAAAACTAAGCATGCGACAATCACACGAGGAGAACGTCAGTGTTTGCAAGAATTGGCAAATTTGGGACTGTTAGATGAAGTGATTAATGTGATTTTGCTGTTGACTTTTAACAAAGTGGATTCGGCTAATCTCAATGAAAAATACGCTTTGAAAGTAGCAAATGATTTTTCATATCAAGAAGTGACATCAGCAGAAGAGGCAGTTTTGCGAATTCGTGAGCGAAATCAACAACCAAGCAAAAAAGCAAATCAAACGGCTACTTCAAAGAGCAATGTTCCCGACTGGAGCAATCCTGACTATAAGAATGAAACAAGTGTTGAAAAGCAGGCTGAGCTAGAGGAGCAAAAGAGAAAACTTTTAGCGAAATTAGACCAAGGAGGTGACTAGATGGAGAGTGTTGGACAAACGATGGCGCATAGGAAACAAGTTCGTCAATTTAACTATGAGGAGTTGGTGAAGCAAATCGTCGCCGATCCAGATGTGGCGGCTTTTATCCAGTCAGAAAGGTTGACACCAGCTGAAATCAAACGAAGCATTTCTAAGTTTAATCAGTATATTTCTGAGCGAAATCGTTTTTTACTAGGCGATAAGGCTTATATTGCTAAGGGATATAAGCCAATTTTAGTGAAAAATGAGGGATATGCTGACGTTTCTTATGAAGAAACTCCAGAGCTAGTTGAAGCACAGAAGCAAGCAGCTATCAATGCGCGCTTAAACCTGATTAGTCTTCCGGCTAGTCTCAAGGAAGCTAGTTTGGCAAAAGTGGATTTAGACGATGTTGGTCGTTACAAGGCTTTTGAGTTGCTGACGAATTTTGTGGCAGATTATCCAAACTATAAAAAAGCGATTTATCTCTATGGTGATTTTGGCGTGGGTAAAAGTTACATGATGGCTGCCTTAGCACATGATTTGTCGGAAAAACGCAGTGTTTCCACGACCTTGCTTCATTATCCTAGTTTTGTGTTGGATGTAAAGAATGCCATTTCTTCCGGTTTGGTGAAGGAAAAGATTGATGAAGTAAAAGTAGCACAAGTCTTGATTTTGGATGATATTGGTGCGGAGCAATCAAGTCCTTGGATGCGAGATGAGATTTTGCAGGTTATTTTGCAGCATCGGATGCAGGAAAATTTGCCAACTTTCTTTACATCAAATTTTAATTTTGCGGATTTGGAACGCCATTTTGCTACATCCAAAAACGGAGATGAAACTTGGCAGGCTCGTCGGGTCATGGAAAGAATAAAATTCTTAGCAGAGGAAGTGCGTCTGGAAGGAGAAAATCGCCGATGAATGAAACGATTGATTTGATGAAAAAACATACTTCTGTTCGTCGTTTTACAGAGGAGCAAATTTCAGATGAGGATTTGAAAGCGATTATTGATGCTGGTCGAGCAGCCTCCAGCTGGAAGAATTTCCAGTCTTATTCGATTATCGTTGTTCGTAGTCAGGAAAAGAAAGCAGCCTTGTTTGATTTGGTGCCTCAGGAGGCTATTCGTCAGTCGTCCGTTTTTCTTCTTTTTATCGGAGACCTCAATCGAGCTGAGAAAGGTGTGCGACTTCACACAAATGCCTTTTACCCACAAGGAGTGGAGAATCTTCTGATTAGTTCTGTTGACGCTAGTCTGGTTGCGCAGAATACTCTTTTGGCGGCTGAAAGTCTGGGATATGGCGGGGTCATCATTGGCTTGATTCGCTATGCTTCTAGGGAAATAGCAGAGCTGTTTAATTTACCAGATTATACGTATCCTATTTTTGGAATGGCTTTGGGAAAGCCAGCCCAGCACCATGCTGTTAAACCACGCCTGCCGTATGAAACAGTCGTTTTTGAGGAAGATTATCAAGAACAGGATGCGTCTGTTATTCAGGCTTATGATCAGATTCAGGCAGACTATGCTGGAGATCGAGCAACTGATACATGGAGCGAGCGGTTGACGAATCAATTTGCTCAAAAGCCCAATCCTGCTAGCCAGAATCTATTACAAGACAAGAAATTATTATAAAGTAAAGGAAGTGAGACAAAAAACAGTCATTTCGAAGCAATTCGATTTTGTTGTTTCACCCCGCACAGCTCGAAAGGTTTGGGGAATCTTTCAAAGTTGGAAATAGTCAAGTGAAACTTGGCGTCAAAAGAGTTGTAAAAGCTGATTTATCAGCACATTAGCCCCCACTTAGCAGTGATTGATTGGCACTAAGGTGCTAATCAATTGTGCATGGGGAATTCTAAATTGACTAAAGTCAACAGAGTTTCTCCAAACCGCTGCGTCCTGTAATTATAACTACATAAACAAGTGAAGCTGAGCATTTTGTCCCAGCTTCTTGGAATAGAAAGAGGAACACTATGGCTTTACCAACCATTGCCATTGTCGGCCGTCCTAATGTCGGCAAATCAACATTTTTTAATCGGATTGCTGGGGAGCGGATTTCGATTGTTGAGGATGTTGAAGGAGTAACCAGAGACCGTATTTATGCAACGGCTGAGTGGCTGAATCGCAAGTTTAGCATGATTGATACGGGCGGGATTGATGACGTAGATGCGCCTTTTATGGAACAAGTCAAGCACCAAGCAGAGATTGCTATGGATGAGGCTGATGTCATCGTTTTTGTGGTGTCTGGAAAAGAAGGTATTACAGATGCGGATGAATATGTGGCTCGTATGCTCTACAAGACCCACAAGCCGATTATTCTAGCGGTTAATAAAGTAGATAACCCAGAGATGCGTAGTGAAATTTTTGATTTTTATGCGCTTGGCTTGGGTGACCCTTATCCTGTTTCTTCCGTTCATGGGATTGGCACGGGGGATATTTTAGATGCCATTGTTGAAAATCTCCCTAATGAAGAAGCCGTTGAAAATCCAGACATGATTAAATTCAGCCTTATTGGTCGTCCCAATGTCGGTAAGTCTAGCCTAATCAATGCGATTCTGGGAGAAGACCGTGTGATTGCTAGTCCTGTGGCTGGTACTACTCGTGATGCGATTGATACGGTCTTTACGGACAATGAGGGACAAGAATTTACCATGATTGATACAGCAGGTATGCGCAAGTCAGGCAAGGTCTATGAAAATACAGAGAAGTATTCTGTTATGCGAGCTATGCGAGCCATTGACCGTTCCGATGTAGTACTCATGGTGCTCAATGCTGAAGAGGGGATTCGCGAGTATGATAAGCGGATTGCTGGTTTTGCTCATGAAGCAGGTAAAGGAATTATTATCGTTGTTAACAAGTGGGATACGCTGGAAAAGGATAACAAGACCATGCAAAATTGGGAAGCCGATATTCGCGACCAATTTCAGTATCTCTCTTATGCACCGATTGTCTTTGTATCAGCTCTGACTAAGCAACGTTTGCATCAATTACCAGACATGATTAAGAGAATTAGTCAAAGCCAAAATACCCGCATACCGTCTGCAGTACTCAATGATGTCATCATGGATGCCATTGCAATCAATCCAACACCGACTGACAAAGGCAAACGGCTGAAAATCTTCTATGCGACACAAGTTGCGACAAAACCGCCAACCTTTGTCATCTTTGTCAATGAAGAAGAGCTCATGCACTTTTCTTATATGCGTTTCCTAGAAAATCAAATCCGCAAGGCTTTCGTATTTGAAGGGACACCAATTCATCTCATTGCCAGAAAGCGGAAGTAGGGCGGAGCTAGCTAAATAAGGCTGAACATAAAAATAGTAGAAGTGGTACAGTACAAGATAACTAGTCTAATGTACTTATGTGAGAAAGAAATATGAATTGGATAAATATTGCTAAAGTGGTGCTCATTGGAATGGCAAGTGCAGCTTATGTGAATATTCACTATGATGATAGAAAGTACAAACCGTTTGGTTTTCGCTATTGGTTATCACTTTTTAGTCTGATAGTTGTAGGAATTGCACATCTTTTCTTGGCTGCTATAACATTGGGAGTCATTTGGCTTATGATAACAAAATTCTCTATACTTTTACTGGGAATTTGGCTCCTTTTAGTATTCTTAGTAATAGGAAATACAATATTGCTAGTCGGTTTTATGAAAGTGTTGATTGCACGCACTAAGCACTATAAAAAGCTCAACAAGGACATTTTCTAAAAGAAAGCGAGGCGAACCTTGCTTTTTTTCTTTATACTGAAAATATGGTATAATGAATAGATAAAATAAAGGTGGTACTTATGGCAAAATTGATTCCTGGGAAGATTCGGACAGAAGGAATTGCTCTTTACGAAGCAGGGAAAATTGAAATTCTCAAAGTGAAAGATCAGATGATTTACAGCCGAGTGGAGAATCACAATCTGCGATATAGCTTGGATGATGAAGCCATTTTTTGCGCCTGTGATTTTTTTCAAAAAAAGAAATACTGTGCTCATCTAGCAGGCTTAGAATATTTTCTAAAAAATGATCCTGAAGGGAAAGTCGTTTTGGCAAATCTAGAAGAGGAGCAGACAACTTCAGAAGAAACTCAAACGAAGGTCTCATTTGGCAGTCTCTTCTTGGATAAAATCCTCCAGACAGAAGATGTGGCCGTTCGCTATGAACTGTCTGCTGTCGGGCAAGAAGATGATTATACAGGACAATTTTTGTGGACCTTGCGTATCAGTCGTTTACCAGATGAGCGCTCTTATGTTATCCGGGATATTCGTGCTTTTTTAAAGATTGTTGAAAAAGGCGATTATTATCAAATCGGCAAGCACTATTATGAAAAAATGCAATTAGCCGCTTTCGATGAAGCTAGCCAAGAGGTGATTCAGTTTTTACGAGGACTTGTTTCTTATCAGCAGGATCAAGATGCTTCTTTTATCTTGCCAAATGCAGCTAGACATCTTTATTTTCCGTCTAGTCTGTTTGAAGAAGGCGTGAATCGGCTTGTGAATTTGCCGCATTTCCGCTTAGAATACAGTCTTTATGACTATGACAAAGTCTTTTTTCAAGATTTGCATGCTGAAGTAGGCATCTATGATTTTACAGTAGAGGAAAATTCGGATTATTTTGAGCTCATCATTACAGAGCAAAATTATAAAATCTTATATGGTGGTGACTTTATTTTTTATGGAGATCATTTTTATCAACTGACGGAGCAACAAAAGCGGATGATTCAGGTGATTCGAGAATTACCTGTGGATGCCGATCGCAAAAAACGCCTTCAATTTGATACAAGCGATCAAGCCAAACTGGCTTCAGGACTATTAGAATTTGGTAAAGTCGGTTCTATTCAAGCACCAGAAAGTTTGGTGATTCATACTTTTACTCCGCTGTTTGATTTCGAATTATTGGATACTCAGGAAATTCGTCTCAAAATCCAGTTTGACTATGGAAATTGTGTTGTGGATACTCGTCTTGAGTTGGAAGAATTGCCATTTGCCAGCGATTTCCAGTTAGAACAAAAGGTTTTTCAACAAGCTCTGTCTGCTGGTTTTGAAGCAGATTTCACAAGCACCCGTCCGCCATTGCAACCACAAGAAATCTACTCCTTTTTCACAGTGGCTCTGCCTCATTTTAGACGCTTGGGAAAGGTATCTGTGGCAGAAAACCTGACAGTCTTGTACCAAGTGGAAAGACCAGCAGTTTCTGTTCAGACAAATGGTGGCTTGTTGGATATCGGGTTTGACTTTACAAGTATTGACCAGACAGAAGTGGACGATGCGTTAGAAGCTCTTTTTTCGGCTAATGATTATTTCATTAGTCGCTCTGGTAAGGTGCTCGTTTTTGATGAAGAAACAAAAAGAGTCAGCAAAACCTTACAGGATTTACGAGCTAAAAAAGGAAAAGACGGCATTTTCCAAACGCAGCGGATTGCTGCTTATCAGCTATCTGAATTGTTTAAAGACCAAGAAAAAGTTAGCTTTTCAGAGGAGTTCCGCCATTTAGCCTTTGACTTGACGCATCCAGAGGAGTTTGCGCTATCGACGTTAAAAGTGGAAGCAACTTTGCGTGATTACCAAGAAATGGGTGTCAAATGGATGTCTATGCTTCATCATTACGGATTTGGTGGTATTTTAGCAGATGATATGGGGTTGGGAAAAACCCTTCAAACCATTGCCTTTTTAAGTAATCAGCTAAAAAAAGAGACCAATGTTTTGATTTTGGCTCCGTCTAGTTTGATTTACAATTGGCTGGATGAGTTTGCGAAATTTGCACCAGAAATGGATGTAGCGGTCATTTATGGATTAAAACCAGTTAGAGATAACTTGATTGCAGAAGGTCATCAGGTGATGATTACAAGTTATGCTTCTTTCCGTCAAGATGTTGAAGAATATAGTCAATTGAACTTCGATTATCTCTTTTTAGATGAAGCGCAGGTCATGAAAAATGCGCAGACCAAGATTGCTCATCATCTACGAAATTTTGAGGTCAAAAATACCTTTGCTCTTTCTGGAACACCGATTGAAAATAACCTCGGCGAATTATGGTCTATTTTTCAAATTGTTTTACCAGGATTATTACCTAGCAAAAAGAACTTTTTGAAATTGCCTGCAGAAACTGTCGCTCGTTTTATCAAACCATTTGTCATGCGGCGAAAGAAAGAAGATGTCTTGCAAGAATTGCCAGATCTTATCGAAGTGTCTTATCGCAATGAACTGGCAGATAGTCAAAAGGCTATCTACCTAGCGCAGCTAAAACAAATGCGGGAGCGCGTGCTTGCTTCTACAGAGGAAGAACTCAATCGCAGCAAAATGGAAATCTTATCTGGCTTGATGCGTTTACGACAAATCTGTGATACACCAGCACTCTTTATGGAAGATTATCATGGCGAGAGTGGCAAACTAGAAAGCTTGATGGAACTATTAGAGCAGATTCAGACAGGAAACCACCGTGTGCTCATTTTTTCTCAATTCCGAGGCATGCTCGATATTATCGAAAAAGAATTGAAAAAGATGAAAATGGAGACGTTTAAAATTACAGGCTCCACCCCAGCAAAAGATCGTCAAGAGATGACAAATGCTTTCAACAATGGAGAAGGAGACGCTTTTCTAATCTCCCTAAAAGCTGGTGGCGTTGGCTTAAATCTGACAGGTGCAGATACCGTTATTCTAGTTGACCTTTGGTGGAATCCAGCAGTAGAGTCTCAGGCAATTGGTCGAGCTCACCGTATGGGACAAGAAAGAAATGTAGAAGTCTATCGCCTGATTACGCGAGGCACAATTGAAGAAAAAATTCAAGAATTGCAAGAAAGCAAGCGCCATCTCGTGTCAACTATCCTAGACGGAACGGAGTCGCGCAGCAGCCTAACCGTTGCTGAAATACGAGAAATTCTAGGAATTTCTCCAGAAACACTTGAAAAATAGCATCAATAGGTTATAATGAAGTGTTGAAAGGAATGTGCTAATGAAAGAAAAATCTTTTCCATTGATTTCTGACGATGAAGTCATGCTATCAGAAATGCCGCGTATGAACCTTTATGATGAAAGCGATCTTATCAGCAATATTAATGGTGACTATGTCGATAAAAATTATTTAGAATGGGAACCAATTGTAAAGAAAATTGCAGACAGTCAAGTAAAAGAAGGACAGGCAAAGTCTTACCAAGCGACTTCAGTTGTTCAATCTGTCAAAGCCACAAAGTCTGCTTCAAAAAGTTATGCAGAATTGGCTAGAGAAGAAGCCAGAGCGGATTTGAAAAAGAAACGTTCGGCAGCTTATTTGACATCGGATTTTACTGCTAAAAAGCGCTCCTATCCTGCCGTTACGAATGGTAACACAGCTATTTCACATCAACCAACAGCATTTTTCCAAAAGGAAAATGGTAGTGAACTGGCAAAATACAGTCGGAATTTGAAACAGGATCAATATATTTTAGCAGATATCAAGACGGAGCCTTCTGTACATCAACCAAATGAATTGCCCAAAAAAGCTAAAAATAATTATGACTTTTTAAAGACAAGTCAAATTTACAATAAAAAAGAATTACAAAGCCAAAGAGAGCGCCGGATAGCGCAAGAGCTAAATTTAACACGGCTGGAAGAAAAATAATCGAACGTTGACAAGAGCCAAATATTTTTGTGTGAACTTGGTTTCACTAAATTTAACGCTCTTAGCATTTAAGGAGAAATTATGACAAAAACCTATCATTTTATCGGGATTAAAGGCTCTGGAATGAGTGCTTTAGCATTGATGCTGCATCAAATGGGACATCACGTTCAGGGAAGCGATGTGGAGAAATATTATTTTACACAACGTGGCTTAGAACAAGCAGGGATTAAAATCCTGCCTTTTGACGAAAAAAATCTTCAAGCAGATGTAGAAGTCATTGCGGGAAATGCTTTCCGTCCAGATAATAATATTGAAATTGCCTACGCTGATGCCAATGGAATTTCTTATAAGCGCTACCATGAATTCCTTGGGACCTTTATGCGTGATTTTGTCAGCATGGGAGTGGCAGGGGCACATGGAAAGACATCAACGACGGGTATGTTAGCACACGTTTTGTCAAACATTACGGATACCAGTTATCTGATTGGTGATGGGACGGGGCGCGGCTCTGCAAATGCGAAATACTTTGCATTTGAAGCAGATGAATATGAACGTCATTTCATGCCTTATCATCCTGAATATTCAATTATCACGAATATTGACTTCGACCACCCAGATTATTTCACCAGCTTAGAAGATGTTTTCAATGCTTTTAATGATTATGCTAAGCAGGTTAGCAAAGGGTTATTTGTTTACGGTGAAGACAAAGAATTGCGCCGAGTCACAGCTAACGCTCCTATTTATTACTATGGCTTTAAGGAAGGTAATGACTTTATCGCTCATGATTTACTTCGTTCTACAACGGGTTCTAGCTTTAAAGTTTCTTTCCGTGGGCAAGAATTAGGAGAATTTAAGATTCCTAGCTTTGGTCGCCACAATATCATGAATGCAACAGCAGTCATTGGGCTCTTATACACAGCTGGATTTGACTTAAATTTAGTTCGGGAGCATTTAGTCACTTTTGGTGGTGTGAAACGCCGTTTTACTGAAAAAGTGGTTAATGGGACAACAATAATTGATGATTTTGCGCATCATCCAACTGAAATTATTGCGACTTTGGATGCAGCTCGCCAGAAATATCCAAGTAAAGAAATTGTTGCGATTTTCCAACCCCATACCTTTACTAGAACCATTGCACTTTTGGACGAATTTGCCGAAGCCTTGAACCAAGCCGATGCTGTTTATTTGGCGCAAATCTATGGTTCTGCGCGTGAGGTGGATCATGGAGATGTCAAAGTAGAAGATTTGGCTGAAAAAATTATCAAAAAGGCAGAAATTATTACTGTTGACAATGTTTCGCCATTGTTAGAACACCCAAATGCTGTTTATGTTTTCATGGGAGCTGGGGATATTCAGACTTATGAATATTCTTTTGAACGTTTGCTATCTAATTTGACAAGCAATGTCCAGTAACCTAATACCACAAGTCACACAAGTTACCCTTCGAGAAGCTGCTTCGGAAGATTGGGAGACAATCGTTGCGATTGAGGAGGCGAATTTCTCCACAGAAGCAGCTGGTGCAGAAACGCTCCAAAAATGGATTGAACAGGGTCAAACGAACTTTTTAATAGCAGAATTAAATGAGAAAATAGCTGGCTACATTGTAGGGTCAGCCGTTTTTTCACGTCATTTGACAAATGAAATGATAGATAATTCGTCAAAACAGCAGCAAGATTCTGATTTTATGACGATTCAGCGCTTGTCCATTCATCCAGAGTTTAAAGGTCAAGGGCTGGGAACTTTGCTTTTAGCTGCTTGCAAAGAAATAGCTGTCGCACGAAATCAGAAAGGTCTTCAGCTGGTTTGTTCAGATGAGTTGATTTCTTACTACGAAATGAATGCTTTCATAAACGAAGGAATTTCTGAAAGGGTAGATAGCCATGCTATTTTATATGAACTTGTTTGGGATAATCCATATTTTAAGGAGGAACAATGAAGATTAGACAGGCAAATTTAGCAGATTTGGATGCTATTACAACTATTGAATGGGAAAACTTTGGACCAGAAGAAGCTCTGAGTCGAGATATTTTAGAAGCCCATATCCAAAAACTAACAACCAGTTTCTTAGTCGCTGAACGAGACGGTCAGATTTTAGGCTACCTTGAAGGACCTGTTCGTCCTGAGCGCCATTTAGTAGACCAATCCTTTACTTCTGAGGTAGAAGATTATAGTCATTTGACAGAGCATTATATTTCGTTGACCAGTTTATCTATTGCTAAAAATGCTCAAAATATGGGGTTAGGTCGAAGTTTGTTAAATGCAATGAAGGATATTGCTGTTCGCGACCAGCGTTTGGGAATCAACTTAACTTGTCATGATTATTTGGTAGCTTACTACGAAAAACATGGTTTTATCAATGAGGGTGTATCCCAATCTACCTATGCAGGTGAAGTTTGGTATGATATGCTTTGGAAAACTCCCAATAGTGGAGAAAAGAATTGATTATTCTGTAGAATGCTTGAAAGAAAGGCATTCTCTTATTGCTTTTCTTTACCTTTTAAGATATAATAGTAGGGATATTGAACAAGGAGGTCAACTATTTGGCTGAAGATTCACAAGAAAAAGAAGGGCTGAGTTTTAAAGAGCAGATTCTGTGCGACTTGGCAAAAGCAAAGGGAACTGAACAACCAAAACCTGTAGAAGAATCTAATGACTTGCAGGAAAAGTTAGGTTTGGGTCAATCTGTGCTTCCTTCTGCACAGGAAGAGGAGAAAACAACTGCTTCTGAAACGGATATACCAAAAGTTCAAAAAGAAGAAAGTGGCGAACCAGAGCCAGCTCCTTTAGAAAGTCCCCTTCCAACCGTTGAACAAATAGAAGCCGAAACGGCAGCTAGGGAAGAGAAAGAGTTTAATACTCATACAACGAAAGTTCCTGTTTCTTATCCAACCAATCAAGCGGTTGAAGAAAGTAAAGCTCCGGAAGAATTGGTTCAACCTGCAGTTTACGGAACAGAGCAAGACACAAAGAAACTTTCTCGTTCAAATCGGACTGCTCAAACGATTAACACGAAGAAGCGTCAAAACAAAATCGCCGGAAAAATCGTCAAAACGGTCTTAATTTTGCTACTTTTAGGGATTGGTTTAACTGGTTTCTTTGCTTATCGCTATGTTACATCAGCTTTACAACCAGTTGATGCGAAAAATACAAAGTATGTGACGGTTAAGATTCCGACTGGATCGAGCACCAAAGCAATTGGAACGGTCTTGGAAAAAGCTGGTTTGATCAAAAATGCTCAGATTTTTAGCTATTATGCTAAGTTTAATAACTATGCAGATTTTCAATCGGGTTATTATAATCTGCAAAAGAGCATGAGTTTGGATACGATTGCTAAAAAGCTACAGCAAGGTGGAACGGACACTCCGCAGGATCCCTCAATGGAAAAATTAACCATTCCAGAAGGATATACGATTGACCAAATTGCAAAAACGATTGCGAAGTTGAAGAAAAGTAAATTGTCTTCGGATACGTTCTTAAAGAAAGTGCAAGATGATAATTTTATCACTCAGGAAGTTGCAAAATATCCAAATTTATTAGGCAACTTAGCGAAAAAAGAGAGCGGTGTTAAGTATCGCTTAGAAGGTTATCTTTTCCCTGCTACTTACAATGTGACCGATAGCACAACATCTGAAACGCTCATTGACCAAATGTTAGCAGCAATGGATAAAACCATGTCGCAATATTATGATGTTTTAGCCTCAAAGAACTTGACTGTGCATGATGTTTTGACAATTGCGTCCTTGGTTGAAAAAGAAGGTTCAACAGATCAAGACCGAAAAAACATTGCAAGTGTCTTTTACAATCGTTTAAATCAAAACATGCCTTTGCAAAGTAATATTGCAATTTTGTATGCTCAAGGGAAGCTTGGTCAAAAGACAACCCTAGCAGAAGACGCTGCGATTGATACTAATATTGATTCGCCTTACAATGTCTATAAAAATACCGGTTTAATGCCTGGTCCTGTAGATAATCCTAGTCTTTCTGCTATTGAAGCGACTGTTAATCCAGCTAAAACGGATTATCTTTACTTCGTAGCTAATACAGAAACAGGAAATGTTTATTTCGCAAATACCTATGAAGAACATGAAAAAAATGTTCAAGAACATGTTAATAGTAAATTGACACAATCAAGTAGTTCGAATTAAAGAAGTGGGACAAAATCGTAACTCCTAGAACTTGATTTTGTTCTACTTCTGAGCAATGATGTATAAGTCTAAAAAATTGCTACAAGAGTATTTTAGACTAGACGAAGAATGCACTTTGCAAAGCAAGCGAATATTAAAAAGAAGCTGGGACGAAAGTCTCCAGCTTCAAAGTATAAAGTATATAGCTATAATATAATATAATAAACCAACGACGCGCAGTTACTGATTGCTCAAAGCATTGCTTTGAAGTGGCGGATAGAACTTGTAAAGCAAATCTCAAAGCTGTTTGCTTTTCAAGCTCGGAAGAACACTTTTGACAAAAAATTGTTTTCTTTATCCACCACCTCAACAGTCTCCCAGACTGTTAAGCAACCCTGCGGGGGTGAGACTATGAACTTAAAATTTTCAAGCTGAGTTCTGTCCCACTCCCTCTTTGTTTTAAAAATAGAAAGAAGAAAAAATAATGGCAGAAAAAACTTATCCTATGACCCTTGAAGAAAAGGAAAAACTTGAAAAAGAATTAGAAGAACTAAAATTAGTTCGTCGTCCAGAAGTGGTAGAACGTATTAAAATTGCTCGCTCTTATGGTGACTTATCAGAAAACAGTGAGTATGAAGCAGCCAAAGATGAGCAGGCTTTTGTTGAAGGTCAAATCTCAAGTCTGGAAACTAAGATTCGCTATGCTGAAATTGTAAATAGCGATGCAGTGGCGCAAGATGAAGTCGCTATTGGTAAGACTGTTACAATTCAAGAAGTTGGCGAAACGGACGAAGAAGTCTATATGATTGTTGGTGCAGCAGGAGCAGATGCTTTTGCAGGAAAAGTTTCTAATGAAAGTCCTATTGGACAAGCTCTAATTGGCAAGAAAACAGGCGATACAGCTACAGTTGAAACACCTGTGGGCAGTTATGATGTAAAAATCCTAAAAGTCGAAAAAACGGCATAATTAAAAATGCGTAAGATGAGCCCCCGTGATTGTAATAGTACCACGGGGGTTGTCTCTGCAAAACATAGAGGAGAGAAGTATGGCTCGTAAGTCTCAAGTAATTTTAACCAATATGTGTCTGATTGAAGATGATCAGAAGCGCATTGTTATGCAGATTCGTGATCCCAAGATGTATTCTTGGTCAGGAGCAGCTCTACCTGGCGGGCATATAGAAGAAAAAGAGAGTCTCCACCAAGCAGTCGTGCGTGAAATTTATGAAGAAACGGGACTAACAATCCATCATCCTAGACTGGTTGGTATGAAACATTGGTACACGGCAGAAGGAATTCGTTATCTGGTCTTTCTTTATCGCACAAATGAATTTTCAGGACATCTTCGTTCATCAGAAGAAGGTGAAGTTAAGTGGGTCGCACGTGAAGAGTTGGACACTCTCGAATTGGCTTATGATTTAAAAAATTTGCTACGTATTTTTGATGACAAATCGTTGTCAGAATTGTTTTATAGTGAACGCTTAGAAAATGATTTTGTTCGCGAATTTTGGTAATTTTATTTTGAAATGAGAATATTCTGTCGTTCAAGTTGATGTTTGAAGTTTACTGTTTTATCGGAACACGAAATATTCCTACATGTAATTATTTGAATCATTTTATAAATTTTCTTTGCCCCAATCGTTGATTTGTAGTAGTAATATTAGCAAATCTTGTCCTTTATTAGTCAGAGAATACTGGGTGTGGAGCGGCCATGTTTTAAAGTCTTCTCTAGCGATAAGCTTGTGCTGTATTAGGTCGTCTAAAGAGCGAATTAGCATAGTTTTTGTGATGCCTTCTACTTCACGTTGTAATTAGTTAAAACGTATCGGTTCGTGCTTCGAAATGCTCCAAAAGATCTGGAGTTTCCATTTTCCTGAAAGAGCATCCATGACGCTAGTTAAACCGCAGTTCCAATTTGGTTTTGTTTGCACAGTCTTTCTCCTTTTAAGTAGGTCACAAAAAAGTGCCTACTATTTTTCTCTTGCTAATTTTATTATAACCTAAATTGTCAAATTAAGTTAGACTTTTCAAGTAACTCAGAAAAACTTGGTATG
>OGTD01000353.1_pt1 | contig 15265 bp, 15 predicted proteins | sample 1574421 | NCBI WGS metagenome assembly OGTD01 (sample SAMN03295820, study PRJEB24534) | human gut metagenome | isolation source: fecal sample 1 from infant 3 | host: Homo sapiens | place: USA: Pittsburgh, PA | collected 2014-07
TGGTAGTCTCGATTACCAAACACCCATGACTAGGAGAATCATCGCTTAACAAAAACACTTTATAAAATTTATACAGAAAAGTGTTGCCTTTTCAACTAGAAAAAGAGGGTGTAAATGCAGACACCCAGTCAGACACCCCACAACCAACTAACTAAACTGAAAATCGCTTTATATCAACGATTTCAAGGGATAACGCCTATGTTACTCTTAAATAATAGAGTACCGCAATTTGATTGCGGAAGCCTAATAAATCAAGGTTTTAAGGTTGCTTAAGGCGATTTAAAATTAGAGGAATGATGTCATTCCCCAATGACCCTACTAAGGATTTATCTTGGTGGGGTTTTTGTTTTCTTGAGAATTCCCTTTATTCATGATAAAATAAATAGGAGAATGCTAGTACTTGGAGAGAAAATGAACTATTATAATGTTGGAAAAATTGTAAATACGCAAGGTTTGCAAGGTGAAATGCGTGTACTATCGGTGACGGATTTTGCAGAGGAACGTTTTAAAAAGGGAAGTATGTTGGCCCTTTTTGATAAGAAAGATAATTTTGTCATGAATGTGGAAATTGCTAGTCATCGTAAGATGAAAAATTTTGATATTATCAAATTCAAAGGAATGTACCATATCAATGACATTGAGAAATATCGTGATTTTACTTTGAAAGTGGCTGAAGAAGATTTATCGGATTTAGATGAGGGCGAATTTTATTATCATGAAATTATTGGCTTAAATGTTTATGAACAGGATATTTTGATTGGAACAATTAAAGAAATTTTGCAGCCCGGTGCCAATGATGTCTGGGTGGTAAAGCGCAAAGGCAAGCGTGATTTACTGTTGCCTTATATTCCGCCTGTTGTATTGAATATTGATCTTGAAAATAGTCGAGTAGATGTGGAAATTCCGGAAGGACTGGATGATGAAGATTAACATTTTAACATTATTTCCGGAGATGTTTGCCCCGCTGGAGCATTCAATAGTTGGTAAGGCACGTGAAAAAGGATTGCTAGAGATTCACTATCATAACTTTCGGGAAAATGCAGAGAAATCACGACATGTTGATGATGAGCCTTATGGAGGCGGTCAAGGAATGTTGCTTAGAGCGCAACCGATTTTTGATGCTTATGATGCGATTGAAAAAAGGCAACCACGGGTTATTTTGTTAGATCCCGCTGGTCGTACTTTTGATCAAGCCTATGCGGAAGAGCTTTCCCAAGAAGAAGAATTGATTTTTATTTGTGGGCATTATGAAGGCTACGATGAGCGGATTAAAAGGTTGGTGACGGACGAAGTTTCGCTTGGAGACTATGTCTTAACAGGTGGAGAATTGGCTGCTATGACGATAATCGATGCGACAGTACGGCTGATTCCTGAAGTTCTTGGTAAGGAAGCCAGTCATACTGATGATAGTTTTTCATCAGGGCTTTTAGAATATCCTCAATATACTCGCCCGTATGATTTTCGTGGAATGGTTGTGCCAGATATTTTGATGAGTGGTCATCATGAAAATATCCGAAAATGGCGTCTGTATGAGAGTTTGAAAAAGACTTATGAACGTCGTCCAGATTTGCTAGAAAAATATGAGTTCACAGTAGAAGAAGCTGAAATGTTGGAAGAGATTCGTAAAGAAAAGAATAATTGATGTATAAGACTAAAAGTTTTCTAATGTGGTTTAGGAAGCTTTTTTATTATTGTTAAAAAAACAGATAAAAAATTCTTGACAGCTAATTTCTATCATGGTATCATATTAACCAGTTAATGAACTGGTTAAATACTAGTTAAGGAGTGATATATGAAATTAAGGAAATATTTATTTTCTATTTTTGTGGCAGGACTGGTTTTGATTTTGACGGCGTGCGGTGCAGGTAGCAAAAAGCAGAGCAAGGGAATGAAAATTGTAACAAGTTTTTATCCGATTTATGCTATGGTCAAAGAAGTATCAGGCGATTTGAATGATGTTCGGATGATTCAGTCAAGCACGGGAATTCATTCTTTTGAGCCATCGGCGAATGATGTAGCTGCTATCTATGATGCGGATGTCTTTGTTTACCATTCTCATACACTAGAGTCATGGGCAGGAAAATTGGATCCAAATCTAAAAAAATCCAAAGTGAAGGTGCTTGAAGCTTCAGAAGGGATGAAGCTGGAGCGCGTACCGGGATTAGAAGATGTAGCTACTGGTGAGGGAGTGGATGAAAAGACTCTATACGATCCGCATACATGGTTAGACCCAGAAAAAGTAGCAGAAGAAGCGCAAATCATCGCTGATAAACTTTCGAAGATTGATAGTAAAAATAAAGAAACCTATCAAAAAAATGCGAAAGAGCTGGCAGCTAAGGCAAAAGAGTTGACTAAAAAATATCAGCCGATTTTCAAAGCAGCGAAACAAAAAACATTTGTGACGCAGCATACGGCCTTTTCTTACTTGGCAAAGCGATTTGGATTGACCCAATTGGGGATTGCTGGGATTTCACCAGAACAAGAACCAAGTCCGCGCCAATTGACGGAAATTGAAGAATTTGTCAAAACTTATAAAGTTAAAATCATTTTTGTGGAAAGTAATGCTTCATCAAAAGTTGCGAAAACTTTGGTCAAATCTACAGGCGTTAAACTAAAACAATTAAATCCTTTGGAAGCTGATCCGCAAAATAATCATACTTATCTTGAAAATCTAGAAGCCAATCTAGCGACATTGGCAAAAGAATTGAAAAAATGAGGAGAATCATGAAGAAAAAATATCTTATCGGTTCTGTTGCAGTTGTTGTCCTAAGTTTATGTAGCTATGAGCTGGGGCGTCATCAGACAGTATCTAGCAAGGAAAATAACCGTGTTGCTTATGTAAATGGAAAATCTAAAGCAAACAAGGGCAAGCAAGCAGAGAATTTGTCGCCTGATGAAGTGAGTGCGAAAGAAGGGATCAATGCAGAGCAGATTGTTGTCAAAATTACAGACCAAGGTTACGTAACTTCTCACGGTGATCATTATCATTATTATAATGGGAAAGTCCCTTATGATGCGATTATCAGTGAAGAGCTGATTATGCGGGATCCAAACTATACCTTGCAGCAGTCTGATATTATCAACGAAGTGAAAGATGGCTACATTATCAAGGTAAATGGGAAATATTATCTTTACTTGAAAGATCCAAATCATACCAGTAATGTTCGGACAAAAGAAGAAATTGCTCGCCAAAGGGCAGAATACAGTGGCAAAGGCCATAAGGGAGCGAAAGGTGGTGCTGTAACAACCGCTGTCAAAGAAGCTCGTGCGCAAGGTCGTTATACGACGGATGACGGCTATGTTTTCAATCCAACTGATGTCATTGAGGATACAGGTGACGCCTTTATCGTTCCGCATGGCAATCATTTCCACTACGTTCCAAAGAGCGATTTGTCTCCTAGCGAGTTAGCAGCAGCTCAAAACTATTGGGACAATAAAACAGGCAAAAGTCGTCCACAATATCCGTCCAATTCAGGTCAAATTCCTCAGTCAAACGGAGGAATGAACCATCCGTTGTTGGACTATCGTCCTGCTAATCCGGGAACGCCTAATCATACAGGAAATCAGCAAACTCAGCCTTCTCAACCAGCTCCAAAACAAACTGAACCGAAGCGTGGAAATAAAGCTGAAATCATTAAATTGCTGCGGCAATTGTATGCGACTCCTTTGAGTCAACGGCATGTAGAATCAGACGGTTTGATATTTGACCCAGCACAGATTACAAAGCGGACTTCTAACGGAGTGGCTGTTCCGCACGGCAATCATTATCATTTTATCTATTACAATGAAATGTCTGATTTGGAACGAAAGATTGCGCAGATGATAACGCCGGGTGAGGATTATTCGGAAGCTAAGCAATCGGATCAAGCGCAACAAGATCATCAAGCAACACCAGATAAAAATCAGCAAGATACTGGCAAAACTTCTGATAAAAACGAGAAGAAAGAAGAACCTGCTGAAACAGAAGTTAGTGATGAGCAGATTAAAACCTTTATTAGTAAGGCAGAAGCTTTGTTAGAGAAAGTTTCAGATGTGCGTCAAAAAGCAAACTTTGAAGAGCAAATAAATGGTCTTCAGTCAAATCTGTTATTAGGTATAGAAGAGAAAGAGAGCCTGCTTGCGAAAGCAAAAGCTTTGTTAGCCGAAATGGTGAAAGCAACTGGTTCAGATAATGATTCTGCTAGTCAAAACACAGAATTTGCAAAGAAAGCGAAAGTTCTGTTGATGTCTATCCGAAAAGCACTGGAAGAAAAAGGAAATGCAAGTGACAAACTGGCTCAAGTGAATGATTTGCTCCAAAAGGTGGCAGACAAGAATGCGGATAAATTAGCTTTGCTAGACCAAGTCTTGAAACTCTCCGCCGAGGTGCACCCTGACCGCGCAGGCAAAGCAAATTCTCAAATTGCTTATACGGCTGATGAAGTTGCGCTAGCTAAAGCTGCAGGTCGTTATGCAACATCGGACGGTTATATCTTTGATCCACATGATGTGATTAAAGATGAAGGAGATGGCTATACTGCTCCACACATGACACACAGCCACTATATTCCTAAGAATGATTTGTCAGAATCTGAGCGTAAAGCGACGGAAGAGTATCTGAAAACCAAAGCGCCGAGTGAAAAGAAAGAAGACAAGCCTAAAACTGATCCAAAGCAACCTCAAAAAGAAAGTGCGCAATCAATCTATGAACGCGTGACACCAGCTAAAAAAGTGCCGGTTGAGGCAATGCCATATCATACAGCTTATGTTGTGGATTACAAGAATGGGCAATTGATTATTCCGCACCATGATCACTATCACAATATCTCTCTTTCTTGGTTTGATCAAGGACTTTACAAAGCACCTGACGGCTACAGCATGGAAGATTTCCTTGCTACGGTGAAATATTATGTGCAAAATCCAAACGATCGTCCTCACTCTGATGATGGTTTTGGTAATTCTAGTCAGCATGGTAAGAAAAATCAATCGGATAACGGAAAGAACTATGCACCAAATGAAGAGCCAGAGGATAAGAAAGACGACTCTGCAAGTAAAGAGGTAGATGATGAAAAGGAAAATTCAGAAGGGACTGAAAAACCAACAGTTAATGCTGAAGAAGAAGCTGAAAAGGCACGCGCAGCAAGCTATGGATTGTCTCTGCAAGATTTCCGAAAAAAACTGATTAACATTGCTTTTAAATATGGTTTGAGCTTAGAAAACTTTACCTATCATCCTGAAAACAAGACAGTCAGCTATACTGATTCGACAGGAACTGTCAAGTCTATCAATGTACTCACAGGAGAATTGGTTTCTTAATAATGCACCCCTCAAGAGTTGGAAATTGACTTTCCAGCTCTTTTGTTATTCTATGTTTATAGAGGGAGATTTTATCTTGTCCGCCTGGCGGACAAGATAAATTAAAAGAGATTCACACCGTCCGCCGGGCGGATAAGACAAACCAAAATGATTTCACTTCGTCCGCCGGGCGGATAAGATAAACTAAAAGAGATTCACACCGTCCGCCGAGCGGACAAGACAAACCAAAAGGAATTCATTCTGTCCGCCGAGCGGATAGAACAAACCAAAACTAATTTATCCTGTCCGAGGGTCGGATTGTCTCAATTAAAACTAATTCACTTCGCCCGACCCTCGGACGCCCCTTTATAAACTGACAAATCTACCATTTTTGAGGAATGACTTTATTGGTGGTATAATAGGTTATGAAAAAGAGGGAAGGGAAACACATCATGTGGGATAGACCGGATTTTACAACGATAAAGACTTATCAAGAGTTTTCTCAATATTATTGGTATCGTGCAGAATTGGCAGACATTTGCAAACGATTGGGGAAGGAGCATTCAGGGGTCAAAAAAGAGCTAGAAGCACAAATCAAACAATATTTTGCAGGGAATGTTGCTCAAAAGAAAGTCCGTTTAAAGACTAAGAAAGAGAAAGATGTAGAGCTTACTTTAGACACGCCCTTACTTACTTGTGGTTTTGCCTTTAATACCCGATTTCGGGAGTTTTTCGCTCAGCAGATGGGTAGCAGTTCATTCAAGTTTACAGCGGACATGGCGGCAGCTTGGCGAAAGGTAAAAGCAGAAAAAGATGTTGAATTCACACTGCGAGATATGATAGCGATTTATCAAGGACAATCAAGCTATGCTCAATATGATACTTCTAGCTGTCAGTGGAATCAATTTGTCAAAGATTTCTGCGCTGACACAAGCAATGCTTCTTTTCAGCCTAAACTAAAAGTTGCCGCTATTCTTTGGCAGAAAGTAAAACATTCAACCGCTCCTAAAGTCTATCACCAGCAGCTAGTAAAGAACTTTTGGGATGATATTTCTATGTATTGGAAAAGGAAATAAGAAGAATGATTTGCCCACTTGCGAAAAAACAGTCACGAGGCTGTTTTTTTTGATATAATAGAAAGTATGAATCAATCAGAAAAAATTTCAAATTATCAATTACTTTTAGCACAACTTGAAGCATTACTAGAAGGCGAAAGCAATGCGTTGGCGAATCTCTCAAACAGCTCTGCTCTGCTAAACCAAGCCTTGCCTCATTCTGTCTTTACTGGCTTTTATCTTTATGACGGAAACGAGTTGGTGTTAGGTCCTTTTCAAGGGGGCGTTTCCTGCGTGCACATTGCTTTAGGAAAAGGGGTCTGCGGTGAAGCAGCAGCCAAACGGCAGACGATGATTGTAGAAGATGTGACCCAACATGGCAATTACATTTCCTGTGATAGCAGAGCTCGCAGCGAGATTGTAGTACCAATGGTCAAAAACGACAGCCTAGTAGGGGTGTTGGATTTGGATTCTCATCTGGTGGCAGATTATGATGAGATTGACCGAGAATATCTGGAAAATTTTGTGGCTCTTTTACTAGAGAAAACAAGTTGGAATTTTGAAATGTTTGGAGACAAAGCCTAATGTATCAAGCTTTATATCGAAAATACAGAAGCCAAACCTTCGGTCAGCTAGTTGGGCAGGAGGTTGTGGCGACAACCTTGCGGCAGGCAGTTGAACAGGATAAAATCAGTCATGCCTATCTCTTTTCAGGTCCCAGAGGGACAGGAAAGACCAGCGTAGCCAAGATTTTTGCTAAGGCAATGAATTGCCCCAACCAAAAGGATGGAGAGCCTTGCAATGACTGTTATATTTGCCAAGCCATTACCGAAGGAAGCCTAGAAGATGTCATTGAGATTGACGCGGCTTCTAATAATGGTGTGGATGAAATCCGAGATATTCGTGACAAATCTACTTATGCTCCCAGTCTAGCGAAGCACAAGGTTTATATCATTGATGAGGTTCACATGCTCTCAACAGGCGCTTTTAATGCGCTTCTTAAGACTTTGGAAGAGCCGACAGAGAATGTTGTCTTTATTTTAGCAACGACAGAGCTGCATAAAATACCAGCAACCATTCTCTCGCGTGTTCAGCGCTTTGAGTTCAAGTCGATTAAGACCAAAGATATTGTAGAACACATTGAGTGGATTTTGCAGCAAGAAAATATTGACTTTGAAAATGAAGCGGTGCAGATTATCGCAAGACGAGCAGAAGGTGGGATGCGGGATGCCTTATCTATCTTGGACCAAGCCCTCAGCTTGACTCAAGACAATCAGCTGACAACGGCTATTTCTGAAGAAATCACGGGTTCTATCAGTTTAGGAGCATTAGACGCGTATGTAGCAGCTGTATTAGCGCATGATACGTCAGTGGCATTAAAAAATCTTGATGTCATATTCGACAGCGGCAAAAATATGGCTCGCTTTGTCACAGACCTGCTGCAATATTTTAGAGATTTGCTCATCGTTAAAACGGGTGGAGAAAATACGCATACGAGTGAAAGCTTTTTAGAAAACCTCAAGACTCCGCAAGAAAGATTGTTTGAGTTGATTGAGATTGCAACGAAGAGCCTTGCGGAAATCAAGAACAGCTTACAACCCAAGATTTATACAGAAATGATGACCATTCGACTGGCAGAAGGGCAAGATAAAGCAGAATTACCCTCCAATATAGCAGGCGAGATAGAAACGCTCAAAGAAGAAATCAGCCAGCTTAAAAATCAATTGGCAAGTTTGCAGTCAAGTTCCGCACCTAGTAAGCCAGTACAGGCAACACGCTCAGCCAAAACAAGCAAGGGTTATCGAGTAGACCGCCATAAAGTGAATGCCATTCTGCAAGAAGCAGTTGAAAATCCTAGCCTGGCTCGCAGTAATTTAACCAAGTTGCAGAATGCTTGGGGAGAAATTATTGAAAGTTTAGCCGGAGCAGATAAGGCACTTTTAGTCGGCTCACAACCCGTCGCAGCTAACGAAAACCACGCTATTCTTGCATTTGAGTCAAGCTTTAATGCAGAACAGACCATGAAACGGGAAAATCTCAACACCATGTTTGGGAATTTATTAAGCAATGCTGCTGGATTTTCACCAGACATCTTAGCGGTTTCTATGACAGATTGGACAGAGATTCGGGCTGAATTTTCGGCTAAAGCGCGTGGAGAAAATGCACCACAAGCTGAAGAAAAAGAGAATACGGTCATTCCAGAAGGATTTGATTTCTTAGCGGAAAAAATTACCGTTCAAGAGGACTGAATTTAGATTTTTCTGCTGTTTCGTGCTATAATAGAATCATGACAAGACAACAATTTCTTACAACAGCTTTTTTCACAGCAATTGAAACGTATTTTTTTAACGAAGCAATGATGTCAGGACACTATTTATTTGCCGTTTTCTGGGCACTTCTAGTGATTCGCAATTTACAGGTGAGCTATGTCATGGGTAAAATAGTGGACGAAATTGACAAACATATCAAACGTAAAAAATAACAAGAAAGGTTGGGGCGAAAATCCTCAACCTTTTCTTTTCAATTTGAAAAAATATTCTGCTTGCTGTAAAATAAAAGTGCAAAGATAAAAACACAGTTTCGGTTGGTAGTCCGAACATATTCGTGACAGGCTAGATTTGTTTTTCTAATGACAATTGAAGTAGGTCACGACTATCAGTAACCCTCCTCCTTGGTTGTCCCTTCTTTGTAATGTATTTAAGGAGGATGCTGTATGGAACATGTTTCATTAGAATTGACCATATACTTTGAAAATGGCTTTTATTATGGCCTATTTGAGCAAGAAAATGCTCAAGGTTTGTCCGTTTGTCGGGTGACATTTGGAGTTGAGCCCCAAATGAACGAGGTTTTGGAATTTGTTAATCAGAAGTTTTCACAACTACAATTTAGCCCGGCTGTTGCACTAAAGAAAAAAAGACATTGTGCAAATCCCAAACGCTTGCAGCGATTAGCAAAAAAAGAAATGAAGCGTGAAAAACGCTCAACGAAATCACAAGATGCACTAAAACTGCAACAAGAGTTAGATAAACAAGCTAAACGTTCCAGATTGAAAGCTCAAAAAGAATATATGCAAAATAGAAAATTCCAATTAAAACAGCAAAAACGCAAAGAAAAGCACAAAGGTCATTGATTTTGTGCCGAAAAAAGAAGGAGACAAGTTGATGTTTATTCAATTTATCTCCTTCTTTTATTTACCAACTTGTTAAAGAAACTTCACCGCTGTTTAGCCACATTTCTTGTCCGGTATCTAATTGGATCAATAGCTGCCCGGTATCTGATATTTCCTTGGCAACTCCTTTGTAGTCTTTGTCATTTTGGCAAAAAGTGACCGTCCGACCTAAGACAAGGGAGTGTTGTTTGTAAAGGTAAATCAGCTCGTCTGGATCACATTCATAAAAATCTTTCCAAATCTCAGCAATAAGTTCATTGCGTGTGATAGGTTGCTTTTCGTGGAAGAGAGAGGCAGCCCTATTTTTTAACTCTTTCGGAAAATCAGAGATTGCGAAATTGATGCCCACTCCAATAATCACATCAGTGACTAAGCCCGTCTCGACAGAAGTAATAGCTTCGGTTAAAATGCCGGCTATTTTCTTGCCCTTGTAGTAAATGTCATTGACCCATTTAATGTCCATTTCCATTAAAGTGAGGTCTTTAATAGCCTTATAAATGGCTCCAGCAGTCAGGATAGTATAGGCGGGAATTTGTTGAAAAGGGAGATTGGGTTTCAGATGAAGGGACATATAAATCCCGCCTTGATCTGGAGCAAAATAATTTCTGCCAAAGCGTCCACGACCAGCTGATTGATAGGAAGCAAGATAGAGCGTATTGGCAGGCTTACCAGCTTCAATACCAGCTTTGGCATCTAACTGAGTGGATTGGCAGTTTGGATTGAAGGAAACGTGGATGGGAGCAGCTTCTTCTATTTTTTTAGTAATCAGCAAGTCACCAGAGATGAGTTTATAACCTTTATTTTTTATGGATTCAATACGAATCCCTTCTTTTTCCAAACGCTGAATAGCTTTCCAGATAGAAGTGCGTGAAATTCCTAACTCCTGTGCTAATTTTTCACCGCTGATATAGTCAGATTCTCGACTTAAAATGTCAAATAAAATTTCGTATGTTTTCATTTCTATAAGCTGCTCTTTCTAAGGGTTAGGGTGGTAGCAAGTGTTACCATACGAGGAATGGTTAGTTCAGCATGTTGAAATTCCTCGTGCAGCAGTTGCAAGCCTTGTCTGCCCATTTCTTCTGTAAAGACAGTAACCGTGCTGAGTGGTGGATAGACGTACTTGGCGATAGATGTATCGTTAAAAGCAATCAAACTAACACGATCTGGTACAGGGATGTCAGCTTCTTGAAGCGCTCGAAGAGCACCAACAGCTAAGGCGTCGCTTGCCATGAAAAATGCAGTTGGAAGTTGTTCACCTAAATTTTCAATCAATTCTTTCATCATAGAATAACCTGATTCAGATGAAAAGTTTCCTATTTTGACGTATTTTTCCTGATAGAGTTGCTTTTCAGTTAGATAATTTTTAAAGGTTACTAAGCGTGGGTCAGATAAGGTAGTGGTTTTGTCAGAAGTTTGTTCTTGCCCCACTAGCAGTCCAATTTGCCGGTGCCCATTTTCTAAAAAGTGATTAAGAACAGCTATAACAGAATTTTCAAAGTCTGTTGTGACGCAGCTATGGCCATAGGCAAGCGTATTGCTATCAATAAAAACAAGCTGCTCTGTGTGGAGTTCCAACTCCTTTATCTTTTGAGGGCTGAATTTTCCAATCGCAACGATACCGTCAACTTGAACGAGCTGTTCTAATTCTTCATTATTGAAAAAGCGCATAACATCATAACCCCACTCTTGGGCTTTTTTCTCTACGCCGATTCGGATAGCATAGTAGTAGAGGTCGTCTAGTTCCTCCTCTTCTGTGTACCATTCCACAATCGCAATTCTGCGGTTTTGAGAATTGCGATTGCTTCCTCTTTTTGTTTTTTTGTATTCTAATTCTTCTGCAATGTCAAATATTTTTTGGCGAGTCTCGTCACTCACAGACATAGATTGGTCGTGATTTAAAACGCGCGATACAGTTGCTGGAGAGACACCAGCACTTTTTGCAATATCTTTAATCGTTGCCATGATTGTTTCCTAATTTCTTTAAAGAATATGTCTATTATATCTTAAAAATTAGTAAAATACAAAAATATTTAGTAAAAAATTTAAACCTTTTGCTATCAGGTTTTATCTTTAAAAATCTTTAAATTTTAGTAATTAAATTTGGTAAAACTTTACTAAAATACTTGAAATTTTACTAATGATATTTTATAATAAAGATAATAAAACGGTTACAAGACCTAACAAAATAAAAGGAGACTTTTTATGTCAACAACTCTTTCAACTCAACAATTGCGTTCAAACTTTGCAACAATTTTTGGAACAGAAGCAGATCATACATTCTTCTCACCAGGTCGCATTAACCTGATTGGTGAGCATACCGATTACAACGGCGGGCATGTCTTTCCTGCAGCTATTTCATTAGGAGCTTATGGGGCAGCGCGCAAGCGTGACGATAATTTACTTCGTTTTTACTCAGCAAATTTTGAAGACAAGGGAATTATTGAGGTGCCGCTAGAAGATCTTCGTTTTGAAAAAGCGCATAATTGGACGAATTATCCAAAAGGTGTGCTTCATTTCTTGCAAAAAGCAGGACATGTTATTGATAAAGGGATGGATGTCTATGTTTTTGGAAATATCCCAAATGGTTCGGGTCTCTCTTCATCTGCTTCTTTAGAGCTACTGACAGGAATTATTGCAGAGAAACTGTTTGATTTAAAATTAGACCGTTTAGATTTAGTAAAAATCGGTAAACAAACAGAGAACGAATTTATCGGTGTTAATTCTGGAATCATGGATCAGTTTGCCATTGGCATGGGAGCAGATCAACGGGCAATTTACTTAGATACGAACACGCTCGAATACGAGTTAGTGCCGCTTGATCTTAAAGACAATGTGGTTGTCATCATGAATACAAACAAGCGTCGTGAACTAGCAGACTCCAAATACAATGAACGCCGTGCAGAGTGTGAAAAAGCAGTAGAGGAATTAAAGCAAAAACTCTCTATTGCAACCTTGGGTGAATTAAATGAGTGGGATTTTGATGAATACAGCTACTTAATTCAAGATGAAAATCGACTCAAACGCGCTCGTCACGCTGTGTTGGAAAATCAACGGACACTTCAAGCTCAAGCTGCATTGCAAGCTGGCGATTTGGAAAAATTCGGTCGCTTAATGAATGCATCTCATGTCTCACTTGAACATGATTATGAAGTCACAGGATTAGAGTTGGATACCTTGGCTCATACTGCATGGGAGCAAGAAGGAGTGCTGGGCGCTCGCATGACAGGAGCAGGATTTGGCGGTTGTGCCATTGCTTTGGTTCGTAAAGACGCAGTGGAAGCTTTTCAAAAAAATGTTGGTCAAAAATATGAAGAAGTCGTAGGTTATGCATCGAGCTTCTATATTGCTGAAATTGCTGGTGGCAGTCGCGTATTGGATTAAGCAAGCGTTTTACATAATAGTAATGAGGGCTGACGAGAATTTCAGCCCTTTCTATAAAAGAAAGGAAAATCAATGGCACGAAATTTACTGAATGCCTTTGTAACGGAGGTCATAGCAAATAGCTCTTTTACAGAAATCGACCGGATTTATCTAGCAAATCGCGTCATGAGTCTGGTTGGAGAAGAAGCTGCAAAGCCAGAGACAGCAGCAGCCAGCTTAATTGATCTCAAAGATGATTTACTAGAAGTTGCTTTAGCAGTTGGAAAAATCGGCTCAACTCTCGCAGAACAGGATATTCTTGGGGCAGAGTTGATGAATTTAGTCACGCCAGCACCCAGTCAGCTCAATCAGCAATTTTGGAAGACTTATGAACAAGATCCCAAGCGGGCTATTGCTGATTTTTATGAGCTTAGTAAGCGTAATGATTATATCAAGGTCAAAGCCATTTCTAAAAACATTGCCTATCAAACACCGACTGAATATGGTGATTTGGAGATTACAATCAATCTTTCTAAGCCAGAAAAAGATCCCAAGGAAATTGCAGCAGTTAAGAAAGCCAAGACGAGCCACTATCCAGCCTGCCAGCTTTGTTTTGAAAATGAAGGGTATCAAGGGCGACTAGATCATCCAGCGCGAGTGAATCATCGAATTATCCGCTTTGATTTAGCCGGGCGAGAATGGGGCTTTCAGTATTCGCCCTATGCATATTTTAATGAGCATTGTATCTTTTTAGATAGCAAGCATACTCCTATGACTATCAGTCGTGCTACTTTTGAGCGTCTTTTGGACATTGTAGAGACTTTTCCGGGTTATTTTGCAGGCTCCAATGCGGATCTTCCTATCGTAGGAGGCTCCATTCTCACTCACGACCATTATCAAGGTGGACGACATACTTTTCCTATGGAAAAGGCAGAGCTGGACAAAACTTTCATCTTTGCCGGTTTTGAAAATGTAGAAGCCGGTATTGTCAATTGGCCTATGTCGGTTTTAAGGTTGCAATCAACTGATAAATCCACATTGATAGATTTGGCGGATAAAATTTTACAGAAATGGCGCAGTTACTCCGATCCGACTGTTCAGATTGTAGCTGAGTCAAATGGTGAACTACATCATACGGTTACTCCAATCGCACGTCAAAAAAATGGTAAGTTTGAGTTAGATTTGGTTCTTCGGGACAATCAAACGTCAAAAGAATATCCAGATGGTATTTATCATCCGCATAAAGATGTTCAACACATCAAGAAAGAAAATATCGGCTTGATTGAGGTCATGGGCTTGGCAATTCTCCCACCTCGTTTGAAAAATGAGATAAAAGAAGTTGAAGAATTTCTTTTGGGACAAAGAAAAGAAGTGGCTCCTTATCATCAAGTGTGGGCTGAGCAGTTAAAAGATAGCCATTCAGATATAACAGCAGAATCAGTCCAGACAATCGTGCGTGCTTCGGTCGGTCAGATTTTCAAACGTGTCTTGGAAGATGCAGGTGTTTACAAGCGCACAAAAGAAGGTCAAATCGCCTTTATGCGTTTCGTTGAATCAGTTGGTCTTAAGAAATAGCGCCCTTTTTATGGTATAATCTAAAAAATAGGAAGGAATGGTTATGGCAATTTTAGCATTAGGAGGAGTTGGTTATATCGGCTGCCACATAGTTGATTGATTGGTTGAAGCCGGACGAAAGGTGACAAGGCACCCCATTCCACTTGAAATCGCAGATCGTCGTCCAGGAAATCCGGATACACTTGTCGCATCGTCTGACAAGGCACGTCAGGTCTTGGGTTGGCAACCGAAATTTGACAATATTGAGATGATTATCGAAACAGCTTGGAAATGGCATTCGACACATCCAAACAGTTACGCTGATTGACATTGAAATCCAGCAGGAAGCCTGTTGGATTTTTACTTTTTAGTAATTTTCAGTTGTAATCTTTTTATTTCAGCTATCATTTGAAAAACTCTCACCTTCATGTTACAATTAAGAGAACAAATTAAATATATAGAGGTAATATCGTGGCTTTTGGTGATAATGGACAACGGAAAAAAACAGGATTTGAAAAATTGACTTTGATTGTCGTTGTTATCATGTTATTGGTAACAGTCGGAGCAATCTTTGCAAGTGCACTTGGTGCTTTGAGTAATTTCTAATCCTCAAACGCTTGAAAGAGCGTTTTTTTAGAGTGAAAAACGAGAGAAGAGAAAAATATGAGTATGTTTTTAGATACAGCCAAGATTAAAGTCAAGGCTGGTAATGGCGGTGATGGCATGGTAGCTTTCCGCCGTGAAAAGTATGTCCCCAATGGCGGACCTTGGGGCGGTGATGGTGGTCGTGGTGGCAATGTTGTTTTTGTCGTAGATGAAGGACTTCGTACCCTGATGGATTTTCGTTACAATC
>OGTD01000371.1_pt1 | contig 14211 bp, 10 predicted proteins | sample 1574421 | NCBI WGS metagenome assembly OGTD01 (sample SAMN03295820, study PRJEB24534) | human gut metagenome | isolation source: fecal sample 1 from infant 3 | host: Homo sapiens | place: USA: Pittsburgh, PA | collected 2014-07
CTTGCAGGCTGCGGAAAAAGTACAGATGAAAACAGTAGCAATGCAAAAACAGCTAATCCTACAGAAAGTGCAAACAACACTGTGACCAATGAACAAGCAGAAGGTAAATGGGCACAAAATTATACTTTAGATGAAACTAAAAAGTTATATGAAGAAAAGTTAAGTAAAATGAAAGAAATAACTGAAGAATTAGGTGTAAAGTATAGTAGTGATGAAGTAATAAAAAAAGAAGATGATAAAACAATAACGGATAAATCAATATACTTTGATAATGAAAATCCAGAAAATAATAAAATCGAAAGTATGTATTATGGATTAAAGATATATGGTGAAAATCTTGAAGAAGGTGTAATAAGCTTAAAACTTACATTAAAGTTTGATGGCGAAAATGCAGTAAAGAATAATGACTTAGATTTAGGAAAAACATCATTTGCAAAGTACATAGCGGCCTTTACAGGAGAAGCTGATAGAGATTATTCTGACATAAATAAAGAAATCTTAGAAAAACTTGCAAGTGGAGATACTGAAGTAAGGATAAATAACACAATTGATGGGCTAAATGAAGAAATATTAGCCTCAAAAGATTGTATTTTTTATAAATTATCTACAAAAAAATATAAATTCGCAGATGCAGAAATGAGTATGGAATAGACCGTAAGGGGGAAGTTTTCTTGGAAAAAGATAATGTAAAAGAAAATGAAACAGAAGTTAATACAGATGAAAAAGAAGAAAATAGTGTAGAGCTTTCAAAAGAACATGAAGAAAATACAAATAATGAACTTCAAGATTTAATTGAAGATCATGAAGAAGTTGATTCTAAAGAAAATAATAAGCCATCATTTGGCAAGGAGATATTTGCAAATCTTTTAGATCAGTTTGTGATTCTTGCAGGTTCATCAGTTATATTATTAATAGCAGACGTAGTTATGCGTATGTTTGGATATCAGTTTGTAAGAGAAACTGGAATATTAGTAGCAGTAGTTATGTGTGTATACTTTGTTATAAACTGTTTCTATGTACAGCTAATGGAAAGAACAAAATTAAAAAATACTATTGCAAAGAAGATATTAAATCTATAAAATTATATACAATAAGATTATTTAGCAGATTGGGTTTACGTAAAATTAGTTTTGTGTAAATACCAATCTGTTGTTCTGATTATGGATAGTTAAAAATAAAAAACTATAGATGAAAAAATAATGATTATAGGAGTAAATAATGAGAAGAGGAAGCGACTTACAAGTTAAAATAGAAAAATTACAATTTCCATCAACAGGGATTGGTCATGCAGAAGATAAAATAATATATGTTAAAAATGCATTTCCAGGTCAGACTGTAACAGGAAGAGTAAAGAGAAAAAGAGAAGAATATGCTGACGTAAAGTTATTACAAGTTGATGAAAGAGCAGATTATGAAATACAAGCACCATGTCCTCATTTTGGAGTATGTGGAGGATGTTCATCACAAAGTCTTCCATATGAAAAACAGTTGGAATTTTTAAGTGAAGAAGTTAAAGCATTATTTGACGAAGCTGGTGTACCAACTGGTGAGTATCTTGGAATACAAGGAAGCCCAACACAGTTTGAATACAGAAATAAGATGGAATTCACATTTGGAGATGAAGCTAAGGGAGCTCCACTAGGTGTGGGTATGCATATGATAGGTAAATCTTTTGGTATAGTAACAGTTGATCAATGTATGTTGATTGATGAAGACTATAGAAAAGTAATAAGATTAACAGTAGATTATTTTAGAGAACAAAATTTACCTTATTATAGAATAATGAAAGCAGAAGGATACTTAAGACACTTAGTAATAAGAAAAGCTAAGAATACTGGTGAGCTTTTAGTTAACTTAGTAACAACAACTCAAATAGACTTTGATTTAAGCGATTATGTAAAGTTACTAAGAAATGAAAGTTATGATGGAAGATTAGTATCTATAATACATACAGAAAATGATTCAAAATCTGATGCAGTTATACCTGAAAAGGTTAATGTACTTTATGGTAAAGACTATATAAGAGAAGAATTATTAGGATTAGAATTTAACATATCACCATTTTCATTCTTCCAAACTAATACAAAGGGAGCAGAACAGCTTTACTCAATGGTACGTGATTTCATGGGAGATAGTGAAAATAAGGTTGTATTTGACCTTTATTGTGGAACAGGAACAATAGGTCAGATAGTAGCTCCAAAAGCTAAGAAAGTTGTAGGAATAGAACTTATAGAAGAAGCAGTTGAAGCTGCAAAAGAAAATGCTAAGCTTAATGGATTAGAAAACTGTGAATTCTTAGCAGGAGACGTTGCTGAAATAATAAAGAACGTAAAAGATAAGCCGGACATAATAATCTTAGATCCACCGAGAAGTGGGGTGCATCCAAAAGCTCTTGACTATGTAATCAAGTTCAATGCACCAGAAATTATTTATGTTTCTTGTAACCCTAAGACATTAGTAACTGATTTAGAAGTTCTTACTCAAAAGGGTTATAAAGTAGTTCAGACTAAGGTTAAGGATATGTTCCCTAATACACCTCATGCTGAGACAGTTGTTAAACTTACGAAGACCAAAGGGAAGAAGTAAGTTTTTTACAAATGTCCATGCAAGGGATGCCTAAGAAGCTAAGAGAAGCCAAGACTGATTGGCTACAGCCTACTGCTGAAACTGTAGTGAAGCTAGTTAAGTAATAGAGCTGTTTGTAATCATATAAAATAGAATTTTGCCACTAATTTGCCACCATAAGATTTACTTTGGTGGCAAATTTTTTCCTATATAATAAGTTTAAACTATTAAATTATGTAGCGCATGCTATTCCAATTTTCTCTGCTATTAATTTTTGGGGTAAAGTTTAATTCATTAGTATCATTATTATCTTCAGATGTATAATTACATGAATCTTCATTAGTAGAAGCTATATACTAAAAAATGCTCAAATGAGACTTTTATAGAGGTAAATTAATAGATAAATAGCTTATAACATGATATAATAACTTCATAAATAAAACCATTGGATGGGAATGGTGGTTTTAAGACACGTTTAGCCACCTTGGGCTATTAGAAATAATAGTCTAAGGGGGTGGTGTTAGAGATGATTATTGGAATGTTAATAATATCAGTATCAACTATAATATTGATACTGATATTACGAGCATTAAAACATAATTCTAAAGATTGTGAATTTAATCTTGAAATTAACATAAAAGGTTTTAAATTTTCTTTTAAAACAAAAGAAAAGAATACTCCCATCAAATAGCATTCTTTTCAACAACAATTAATTTAATCTAATAGCCCTAAAATCGAAAAACGTTCTAGGAAGTGTCATGTTACAGCATGGCACTTTTTTTATACTTATATTATATCACAATATTAATAAAAATAAACATTTAAATAGTAAACACATGTAGTGACTATAGTAATTTTAGAAATTATCTATTAACTTATTGTATTTAAAATGAGCAGAAATAAATTTTATGATATACTATATAAGAGTAAATTACTTATAAAATTTTCATAAAATGTAATAATTATTATATTTACTTTGTTTATTGTCTAAAGATAAAATATTTTAATAGGAATAGATAAGGTGGTGATAGTATGGAGTATGAGAATAATTTGATTTTAAAAAGACTCTTTAGTAAGAATATGCTTGATAATCTGATAAAGAATAATTCAAATGATGTGTTCATATATGCTATTAATCGCTATTTAAACGGAACAAAAGCGGAAAGCTATGATGATTTATTTTGCGAATTTTATAAATTAACAGAGAAGAAATACCGAATGGAATATTTTTATAAAAATACGTTGTTAAATAAGTTATTATTAGGAAGACATAGTTTAAATACGACAACAGCATTAACCGAAGTACCGATAGGTAAATCTAAAGCAGATTTTGTATTGGTAAATGGAAAGGGTGTTGTTTATGAGATAAAAACTGAATTAGATACTTTGGATAGATTAGAAAATCAAATATGTGATTATTATAAAGTATTTAAATATGTGTGTGTTGTTACTTGTGAAGAACATTATAAAAAATTGCAAGAAAAATTACAAAATACTAATGTTGGAATCTATGTTTTAACCAAAAAGAATACTATCAGTGTTAGAAAAAAAGCTGAAGAAGAAAGTTCATTTTTAGATAAAAATACAATATTTAAATTATTAAGAAAAAAAGAATATGAAAATATAATAGTAAAAAATGTAGGATATTTACCTAAAACTACACAGTTTAATTATTATAAAGAATGTTTTAAGCTTTTTGAGACAATAGATATAGATACTATACATAAGTGTATGCTAAATCTACTAAAGAAGAGAATAAATATTGAAATTGAAGAGTATAAGTTAGTACCATATGAATTAAAATTTTTAGTTTATTTTTCAGAATATAAAAAGAAAGATTATGAAAAGTTGAATTATTTTTTAAAAAGCAATATTGGGAGTGATTAATATGTATTTACCATATCTACGAGGTAGACAGTTTGAATTACTTGCACTTAGAGAATTAGTAGAAAAGAATTTAATAAGTACTAAAATAATGCCAATTATAGAACCTATAAAACCTACACCAACATTAATAAAAACATTGCAGACCTATGTTAATAATCACCAAAATCTCGCAATAATTATGAATCCTAATGTAGGTAATTTTACTAGAGAAATTAATGCTATAAAGAATACGAATAAGGAAACTACAATACTTAAACCGTTATCGGAATGTATTAAACAACATAATATTGCTAAGGCATATATTATGAATAAAAAAATTAGTGATAAAATAAAAAATAATCCTGAAAAAGATAAATTTATTATTATAAATAATAAACGAGACGATTTATCTTATTATAAACAGGCTTATGAAGAAGAAAATCCTGTATTTTCGCTTATACCTGATGATAGAACCTTTAGAAGAAATATAGAAAACGGCAAGATATTATTGGATGATAAATTTAAGAAACAAGAAAGAAATGTTGATTATATAGAAACAGAGGATGAATTTTTTTCAGATGATCATAAATTTTTTCATAATGAAGGATATGAAGGTTTTTCAGATTATTCAATAGTAGGAAAGGAATTTAAGGAATCAGGATTCGCTCCTCTTGCTGTTGCGATTCATATAGTATATTTTGATGAAGAGAGAAATTTAAGAATAAAACACTTTGTATCAGATTCTAATGAAGATATTTCAGATCCAGCAGGTAAATTTGGGGAAGCGTTAACAAAACTAATTTCATGGATTAGTGAAGGTACTATAATTACAGAAGCCTTAAAACAATTTAGAGAATGCTTTGAAACGGGAAAATATCCAGGGTTAGGAACAGTTAAAAAATTATGTGTTATGCATCATATAGAGTTAGTTAGTAAGTTCTTGGATGGTGAAATTTAGATATGATATGTTGTATTGAATGTTTCAAGGATATAGAATTAAGAACAATGATTTCGTCATATGAAAAAAAAGGACAATGTGAAGTATGTGGAAAAGAAAATACTTTAATTTATGATACAAATAATGACAATTATTTAGAGGAATATTTAGAAGAATTAATAGATATTTATACATGTGAAAATGATCTTCCAAAGGAATATTCTAAGAATCTATTAAATTATGTTTCTATAGAGTTATATAAAAAATGGGGAATATTTAATATAGAGCCTGAAAAAATTAATGAATTAATTATTAATATATGTCCAGAAATGTATAGAGTCAATCCAAGAATATTTACAGGATTAGTTGGAATAAGTGAGTTATATGATAAGGATTATTTGGAGAAAAATTGTATATTAAAAACATATGATTGGAAGGACTTTGTGTATTTTATAAAGTATACAAATAGATTCCATTCAAATCATATAAATTTGGAAATATTAAAAACTATATGTGATAATTTAAAAATAGAACTAAAAAAGGATGCAATACTTTATAGGGGAAGGATTTCAGAATCTAATGGATTTTCAAAAAATGAGATGGGAGCTCCACCTGCTAAATTAGTTACAGCAGGGCGTGCAAATTCTCAAGGCATAAGTTGTTTATATTTAGCAGACAACATAAATACTACAATTCATGAGATTAGAGCACGTGATTTGGATTATATATCTGTAGCGGCATTTAAGCTTAAAAAAGAACTGAAAATAGTTGATTTAACTAGAATGGACAAGCTAAGTCCTTTTTCAGCTGACTATGATCTTATATGGTTTGCAACTAATATTGATAATCTAAGGAAAATAGAAAAAGAAATAGCAACACCATTGCGAAGACAAGATAGTTTATTAGATTATTTACCAACTCAATATATTAGTGATTTTGTAAAACATATTGGATATGATGGGATAAAATATAGAAGTACATTAAGTAGTGGAAATAATTTTGCCATTTTTAATGAACGATTTGTTAAATGTAATTCAGTAAAAGTTTATCATATAGATAATTTAGACTATGCCTATAAAGAATTAAGTTGAAATTTGATTATAAAATATGAACATTAATATTTCAGGGAGTAGACCCATCTATAGTAATGTTCATATTTTATAGCTTAAATGTTATAATCAATTTTTTCAGAGAATAATTTAATCCAACGATATAGAGTGGCACGTCCTACGCCTAATAATTTAGCCATTTCAACTTTTGTAATTTCTTTATTAATCATTTTTGAATAATATTTTTTGAAGTTTTTAGGAAGATCATCTATCTGCTTTTCTTCACGTCCAAACCATCTGCCTGTTTTAGTCTGTCCTGTGGCTTTGCACTTCTCCACACCTTGAATAACACGTTCTTGTATTGTTTCTCGCTCCATCTCGGCTACACCGCCAAATACGGCAAGTAGAAGCTTGTATGTACTGCTATCTGTATCAATACCTTCTTTTACAATAATTACTCGTACGCCTTTGTTGACTAATTGTTCAATTATATCTATTAAATCCTTTAAACTTCTTCCAAGTCTCGAAATTGATTCACAGTATACTGTATCACCATCTGAAAGCTCAACAATCATTTTATTAAGCATAGGACGTTCTTTAGTTTTACCTGTTATTTTATCTATATATTCTTTATCAAAGTTAATACATAATTTATCAAGTTGCATGTCTTGTCTGCTAATATCTTGTTTAGTAGTTGAAACTCTTAAATATTTTACTATCATGTCTACCATCTCCGTCATTTCAATATAGTTAATATTATAAAGTGTATCATCAAACTATACAATATCAATGAGACATATTTTTAATGTGAAAAGGGCTATTTTATGTCATTTTAAATGAAAATAAATAAAAAATTAGATGTATCATTAAATTATAGTTACATGATACAATGATCGCTTTCTATTTATAGGTTAAATTTAAATAAATAATTATAATTTGAATAATTTGAAATATAAGTTAAAATTAAAATAAAACAACGTATTAATTTTTGAAAATAGCAATTATGAGATAGGGTGAAAATATGTTTACAAATATTGATGAAGTTATAACAATGATAGAGGGCTCGTATAAAAAGTTAAAATCATACTATTATTATGATAAAACCTTATTATATATAAAAGATAAAATTGCAGAATTTGAATATGATAATGAATTATTTAATGAGTCATTAAAATTAATAGCTAATAATTTAGTTAGTCATAATGAAGAATACTTTGATGAACTAATAAAAAGAATTGATTTTATAGTTTTGCCCAAATCGTTTGAATCTTTAAATAATGATAATAATAAAAATAATACTGTGATTAAATGTAATGTAGATCACAATAAAGATATAAAAAAAATAAACTTTTTTATAGATTTACCGATTGAATTACTGATTGTAGATACATTATGGATGTTATTTATTGCAAAAATAGCACGAGATAATTTTGGGGAGTTTAAATATTCTTATGCAGGAAAAATGAAAAAGTCTTTATTTAACAAAGAACAAAGTTTATATAATGGAATTGATTTTCAGTCAAACCGTTGTTTTGAACCATATTTTAAACAATATTCATTATGGAGAAATAGAGCTTTTGATTCGGTAAAAAAATATCACGATAATTCAGATGTTGTAATGATTACACTAGATTTGAAGAGTTTTTATTATTCAGTAAGATTTGATTTTGATAAATTAAATGATATGTTAAATAATGATAAACGATTAAATGAAATTAAGTTTATTACTCAAATATTACATAAGGTTTATATGAAATATACTAAATTAATATCTAAATATAGAAAAGGAATAATGGAATCAGATAAATATAGTGTTTTACCTATAGGATTACTTAGTCCTATTGTATTACGAGAATTGTATTTAAAAAGAATGGATGAAGAATTAACCCAAAAAACTAACGCATTCTATTATGGAAGATATGTTGATGATATTCTTTTAGTACTATCTACTACAAATGATACTAAAGACTATTCTGTAGATGAATATATACATAAGTATTTAGTCGAAACAAAAATTGTTTCGAATTCTGATAGAAAGGGGATTTATAAATTTCTACAATATAAAAATGTACGAATACAAAAAGAAAAAGTTAATTGCTTTTATTTTGAAAAAGGCGTTAAAGATATTTTAGTTGAAATATATGATAAATCAATTAGAACAAATTCAAGTGAAGCAAATATGTTACCTGATATTGATTTATTAAATAAATCATTTAATAGTAGAGCTTATGATATAAATACATCAGATGGAAGTAGTAAAATAAGAAATTTAGAATTTATGAAAAGTAATAATTATAATGCAACTCTGTTTGTTAATGGTTTAAAAAGATTGATTAAAAATACAAAATTTGAAATGAGTGAAATTGAGAAATATTTAGATGAAATACTGGAGTTTTATGATAAAAGTCAAGGAGTTGAATTTTCAGGAAGTTGGAGGTCAATATTTGAATTATTTGTGTTATGTAGTGACAAGGTTAGAGCAAAGAAATTTTATAAAAATATGAGTAATTATATAGAAAGTCTTTCATTTAATTTACTAGAGGATGTTATTCTTAGTAATAAAAAAAATGCAGTATTAAATAGGTTAAAGCGAAATCTTAAGAAAAAATTAAGTAGTTCACTAGCATTGGCAGTATCATTAAATTATAATATTGGCATTTTAAAAAGTGTAGATTTATCGAAAAAATTCAGAAATGCTAATATGATGAATCATAAATTAATTTCATATCCATTAATAAATTATTCTAAATCTAATAAGTATTATGATATATCTTTAATAAACTTAAATACACAAGAGATATTATTAGAAACTGAAGCAAGAAGAGAATTATTTGATTTAGATGAAGAAAAACTTAAATGGACACCTAGATTTATTCATTTGGATGAATTATATTTTTGTGTGTTTTTATATAATATTGGAACTAATTATAAGATGTATAGGAAAAATAATGATGAAATATTTCATAAATATTTAAAAATAAATAACTTACCAAATGCTATGAATAATCCTATAATTAATGATGAAATACACGAACTAAATGGAATATCTATTGAAACTCAAGATATATATGTTGAAGAAAATAGTAATTCTAATAAAACTAGAATTGGATTGGTGAATACTAGGGTATCAGAAGAAGATGTTTTGGAATATATTTTAAATCCATTAGAAGGAATGACTCCAGATAAAAAGGAACGCTTGTATAAAGTATTAGAAACTGCTCGTGAGGAGGGGGTTCAATATCTTGTTTTTCCAGAATTTTATTTACCTGTATTGTGGTTATATGATATTAGTAATTTTTCACGACAATATGGAATAACAATAATTACTGGTTTACAATATATAACTTGTAATAATAAAGCTTATAATATCGTATGCGTTATGAAGAGTGTTCAAAATAAATTTGGATTTAGAAATTGTATACCATTGTATAGAGAAAAAAATCATTATGCACCAGATGAAAAAATAGATTTAGCTAAAATGGGATATGAATGTAAAGATGCTACTGAGCCATTATATTATATAATTAATAATGGGAATGTATCCATGGGAGTTATACTGTGTTTTGAATTTACAGATATTAATTCTAGGGCAGGAATGAAATCAAAAGTAGATTTATTATTTATTCCACAATTAAATAGAGATACGAATTATTTTTCAAGTATAGTAGAATCAGCAGCAAGAGATTTACATTGCTTTGTTGTACAAGCAAATACATCTGCGTATGGTGATTCGCGAATAACTGCTCCATACAAAACTAACTTCAAAGATATAGCTAGAATAAAAGGTGGAATAAATGATGTTGTTATTGTTGGAGAAGTTGATGTTGCAGAATTAAAGCAACATCAGAGACAATATAAAGTTAACCTAGAAAAGCAAATAGCAGGATGTATGAAATGTAAAAAGATAAGTAAAAATTTAAAAGATATGAATAGAATATGCGGAAAATGTTCCAAAAATGTACATAAGGGAAAAATTAAAGGACTGCCACCTAACTTTGATTTAAAGTAATTATCAAAAATAAATTAAACATTAGTTTAAAATAATATTTAATATTTAAAAACTCCATTTCGGCAAAAAATACAACTAACCCTGCACCATATAATCTATAGGGAAGAGCCTAAAAAAATACATCTCTCCCATAGTTAATGAGTAGCAATATAAATAATATAATGACAAGTAATTGACAACATGATTTGTCTACTGTAAACTGGCTATATTTCTATGTTCAAGACTAAGTGACAAGGTGACAGTATACTTATATAGAATTATAAAAATTAATAGTTTTTTCATATCCAAAATGCTATAGTAAAATGAATATAATATTTATTTTAGTGGCAGATAATAAAAGTGCCACGAATTTGCCACCAATGTACAAATTGTAAATAGATGTAAGTTGATTTGTTATACGCATAAACACGTTTATATCTCGATGAAAGAAAGATTTTTAAAAGCTGATATGATGGAGTTAAAGCCATGATATTATGCTTTAGAATTATGGAAATACACACGCCTCATGCTGAGACAGTTGTTAAACTTACGAAGACCAAAGGGATGAAGTAAGTTTTTTACAAATGTCCATGCAAGGGATGCCCAAGAAGCTGAGAGAAGCGAAGGCTGATTGGCTGCAGCTTACTGCTGAAACTCTTGTGAAGCTATTTAAGTAATGACGCAATTTATAAGAAAATTTAATTGTAAAAAATTCAAAGAATATAATAAGTTGATAAGAAACATTGAATTGTAAAAAATTCAATGTTTCTTATTTTACAAGATAGGTTAAAACTAAAAAAGTGTTGACACTCCACTTAGTGTATCCTTTATAATTCTAAACACAAGAATTTTAAAAGATAAGGAGATAAGAATTATGACAAAAACACAAGAAAGAGATTTCCCAACAGTTGAAGAGTTATCACAAGGATTCAGCGAGTTTAAGCTTCCACAGTCAGAGGAATTAATCGGAAAGAGTATGATGATTAACTATGAAAATGGAAATAAAGCCATTTATGAATTTTTAGATTATGAAACTTTAAAAGTGAAATATATTAATGAAGAGACAGAAGATAAAATATCAGCTATTTATACAGCAGTATCACCAAGACAGAATATATATGTTGTTGATTTTATATGGTCATTTGGAGATACTAAATCAGTTACTACAGTTGTTGATTTAAATAAAAACATAGCAACAACATTAATTGCTAAGCTTCCAAATGAAAAAGAAGTATTGGTTTCTCAGTTTGAAAGAGGAGATAAAGGACTTCCTCTTACTTCAGTAAAAGCTGAGTTTATGCATGCTTCTGTAGATACAGAATTTAATAAAAATACATTAAAGCATGAATTTACAAAAGAGCTACTTGGTAAAAGAATATTATTTAAATACAGCTCTAATGATGAATATGAGCATATATATCTAAATGAAAATTATTATACATGGCATTGCGTAAAAGGACTAGAAAATGGATTATGTGATACAGATAAATGTTATTATTTAAAGATAGAGGAAAACTTATATTGGTTTACATGGTTAGAGAAAGTTGTACCAACAGTTGGAACAGTAGTAGAAGATTTAGATTTGAATAAAATGCGTTCATATGGAAAAATATATGGATATAAATCATATGATATGGGAAAAGTTACAAACTTTCCAGTTGGATCATATGCAGAATTATTAAATAAGATAGAATACAAATAGAATATGAATTATTTTTTATGTGGAGGATAAAGTGAGCAAGTATTTTACTATTGGAGAAATATCAAAATTATTTAATATACCAATAAAAACACTGAGATATTATGATAAGATTGGTTTATTTAAACCAGCTATTATTAATGAACAAAATAATTATAGATATTATTCAATTGATCAATTTGTTATTATTGATATTATAAAAAATTCTAAGTTGATGGGAATATCTTTGAAAGAAATTCAAAATATTATGGATTGTAATTATTCAATAGATGATACTTTATCAATTATAAAAAATCAAATAAATATATTTGAAACAAAAATATTTGAATTAACCCAGATAAAAAATTCAATGGAGAATTTAGCACATCAGATAACAGAAGCTGTGAATTCAAAAAATAATGAAGTATTTATAGAATTTAATAAAGAACGTAAATATATTTCATATAATTATGTTTCAAATAATATTGAAGAGCAGGAAGTCAATTTAAGAAAAACTATTTTAGAGGTTGAACATGACAGAAATGAAGTGTATTCTATTTACGGAACTGGAACTTCATATAAAAAATATATGGAAGAAAATATAATTGTTAATAGTGATATTAGATATTATATAGATGGTAGAAATAATGAAGAAAATTATAATATACTTAAAGAAGGTTATTATATAACTATAATATTCCAAGATAATAGCTATAATAAGTATGAGTATTATAAAAAGATTTCTAATTATATTAAAGATAATAAAATCAATGTTGAGGGAGATTTCATCGAAACATGGATTATGCCTAGGTCTTATAAAAATAAAGAAATCACTTTAGTTAAATTAGAAATAAGGCGCAAATGATTTACAAGTTATATGTACTTGGTAAGATAATTAAAAAATAAGAAAAAGGGTGGCAGATTTATATTATCAACCCTTTTATTACCAGGAAGTTTGATTTGATGGCAAATTTTTTGATATATTATCAAATGTATTCACAGTGTTCCTAATAATTCATATGCAATACTTGATGTTAGTATAAAGTAGTGGGCAATATACAGAAAGAGATTTACATAAGTTGTTGACCTGATTATTACAAATATTACAAAAATATTATGATTATATTACCAATATAGAGAGTGTGTTTATAATAGCGTATAATTGAAAATACGTAAAAGAAATATGCTATATTGGGGGTAAGATATTGTTTAGACAATTTAAATTAGATAGAAGAATATTTAAGGATATAGATAAAACAATATTATTTTCAATGATATCAATAGTGTTATATGCAATATTTAACATATACTTATGCACTAAAGGTGGAGTTAATGCTGGATGTGCAACAAAGCAGTTTGTATGGCTTCTGATATCATTAGTTGTATTATATATTTTCTTGGCTGTAGATTATTCTGTAATAATGAATTATGTACCATTGTTTTATTGGGGAGCCGTATTGTTGCTAATAGGAACAACATTTTTTGGATCAGTTGTAAATGGTGCAAGGGGATGGATTAGATTTGGACCTGTTTCATTACAAGCATCAGAAGTTGCAAAGATAGGTATAATACTTATGCTTGGGAAAAAGCTTGATGAAATGGATGGAAAGATAAACGATACAAAAAACTTTTTTATTTTAGTATTTTATTGTGCAGTGCCAGTAATCTTTATATTGAAGCAACCTGATATGGGAATGACAATGGTTTGTTTCTTTATAGTACTTGGAATATTTTATGTATCTGGATTAGATTTAAAGATAATTGGAGGCGGATTAGTTTCTCTTGTTATTGGAATTATAATAGTATGGAATTCTGGGTTTATTGAACAATATCAGAAAAATAGGCTTATAGCTTTTGTTAATCCTACAGCTTATGAAACAGATACTGGCTATCATTTAATTCAATCACTTACAGGAATAGGATCAGGGGGATTGTTTGGAAGTAGGCCTTCAATAACAAGTGAAGCAGCTATGGGATATGCAGCACAGAATGTTCCAGAAGTACATACAGATTTTATATTTGCAGCAATAGCAGAACAATGGGGATTTCTTGGAGCTATGTTTTTGCTTGTTTTATATGGATGTATGCTATATAAAATGATAGCTATAGCAAGAACAGCTAAGGATAT
>OGTD01000393.1_pt1 | contig 13508 bp, 13 predicted proteins | sample 1574421 | NCBI WGS metagenome assembly OGTD01 (sample SAMN03295820, study PRJEB24534) | human gut metagenome | isolation source: fecal sample 1 from infant 3 | host: Homo sapiens | place: USA: Pittsburgh, PA | collected 2014-07
GGATAGCCGATATGCGGTGTGATGACATTGAGCTTGACAATCGCTTTGTCACGTGTTTCCTTAGCGAGCCAATCCGCCGTTTCCAGACGCGACTTATAAACATCAATCATAGCAGCAACTTTATGCTCTACATCTGCTTTTGCTTCAGGTGAGAATTTTTCTCCCGCATACCAAAGACCAAGGGCTTGGTTATACGGACCTTGCGCTAGCTGGTAAGCTGCCTTTTCTTTTGGACGGGGTTCTGGGACACCTGAGATAGCGCGTGCATAGATCCCTGAAAGGACACGAATTTCTTCAGTGAGTAAAGAAGTCCATGCTCCAGCCGCAAACAATTTCAATCCTGCATGGATAGCAGCCCAATTATTTTCTGAATAATATTCCGCCGCAAACTCTTTCCAGAAGCGCTCTTGCGGAACAATCACCTTGTCTGGGATTTGTCCCAAAATCTCTGTAAAAATCGCATCAAGTGGCAATTCTGGAGCTAGCTTCGTGAAATCTGCCCAATCATAAGGATGATATAATTTCACATATTCTGAGCTTTCTTCATTTGACAGGACATACTTGGCTAATTTAGCATCCAATTCCAGATATTTATCTAAAATATCTTTTGTTTCTTCTTTCGAAAAGCCAAATTTAGGCAGCAGTTCTTCCTGCATTTTCCGCCAAATTGCCAGCAATTCCTTACCTTTTTCATTTCCTTCTTCATAGTAGGTTGTATCTGGCAAAATGATTCCAGGTGCATCAGCCCAGAGAACATTCATTTGCGCATTCATAAAGTCTGGCGCGACGTCAAAAGTAAAGAAATTTGGCTTTCCAGCCATTTCATATTCAGCAATCTTTCCAGTAAATTCTTTGAAAGAGCCGAGCGCTTTATATTCTTCTACTAGCGGCATTGCCGGAGCAACTCCTGCTTGTTCCCGTCCGTCAAAATCTGCCACCAAACGGTGGTATTTCACAAAATTTTGCAAAATTGGATCTTCTGGAACATCTTGACCTGCTAACCATTTATCAGTTGTTGCTAGCATCAATTTTTCAATATCTTGATCCAAATCCATAAATCCACCTGTCATAGGCTTATCATCAGGAATAACTGCTGTTTTTTCCCATTCACCATTAACATAGTCAAAAAAATCATCTTGTAAACGTGTCATCTTGTTCTCGCTTTCATTGTTTTATCTTAATCCTATCAAAAAAGTTCTGAATAATCAAACTTTTATCAAAAGGGAGTTTTCTGGCAAACCTTGCTTCTGATTTTCTTAAAAAATCTAAAAATTAACTTGACTTAATTTTTATTTTAAGGTATATTAATAGTAGGGGTGTATAAAAATGATACGTATCGAAAATTTAAGTGTCTCTTATCAGGAAACGCTTGCTCTCAATCAGATTTCTTTGGAAATCCAAGGCCCAACTATCATGGGAGTTATTGGTCCCAACGGAGCTGGTAAATCAACCCTTTTAAAAGGAATGTTGGGCATCATTGATCATGTTGGACAAACTTATCTTGATGATAAAGAATTCTCAAAGGTACTTAGCCATGTAGCTTATGTGGAACAAAAAGTTCACATTGACTACAACTTCCCTATCAAAGTGAAAGAGTGTGTGTCTCTTGGACTGTATCCAAAAGTGAAACTCTTCCACAGACTAACAAGCACAGACTGGGACAAGGTGACAAATGCGTTACGCATTGTCGGCTTAGAGGATTATGCTGAACGCCAAATCAGCCAATTGTCAGGAGGGCAATTTCAACGGATCTTGATTGCGCGCTGTCTAGTACAAGAAGCTGACTGTATCTTTCTGGATGAACCATTCGTTGGGATTGATTCAATCAGTGAAGAAATCATCATGACAACGCTACGCAGTCTAAAACAACAAGGAAAAACGATTCTCATTGTTCACCATGACTTAGGAAAAGTCCCACATTACTTTGATCAAGTTTTAATTTTGAATAAAGAACTCATTGCCATTGGGGAAACTTCATCAACTTTCACAGAAGAAAACTTGAAAAAAGCCTATGGCTCTCAGCTTTTTGTGAATGGAGGTCTCTAATATGTTTTCAGAATTTATTGATGGACTACAAAATTTCCATTTTCTACAAAATGCGCTGATTACAGCCATTGTCATCGGGATTGTTGCTGGAGCAGTTGGTTGCTTCATTATCCTAAGAGGCATGTCTTTGATGGGCGATGCCATTTCACATGCGGTCTTGCCGGGAGTTGCACTCTCCTTTATTTTAGGAATCAACTTCTTTATCGGAGCCATTGTTTTTGGACTTTTAGCTTCGGTCATTATTACTTATATTAAAGGAAATTCAATTATCAAAAGTGATACTGCCATTGGAATAACTTTTAGTTCCTTTTTAGCTCTTGGAGTCATTTTGATTGGAGTTGCTAATAGTTCAACCGACCTTTTCCATATTCTTTTTGGAAATATCTTAGCTGTGCAAGACATTGATATGTGGATTACAATCGGTGTCGGAATCGCTGTTCTAATTATTATTGGACTATTCTTCAAAGAATTATTGATTACATCTTTCGATCCACTTCTGGCAAAAGCGATGGGGATGCCAGTCAACTTTTATCATTATCTCTTAATGATTCTCTTGACGCTGGTTGCAGTTACAGCTATGCAAAGCGTGGGAACAATTTTGATTGTTGCTATGCTGATTACACCTGCTGCTACTGCTTATCTTTACGCTAACAGTCTTAAAACGATGATTATCTTGTCTTCTAGCTTGGGGGCAATTGCATCTGTCTTAGGACTTTTCATTGGCTATACCTTTAATGTTGCGGCTGGCTCAAGCATTGTACTGACGTCCGCCATTATCTTTGCCATTAGTTTCTTTATCGCTCCAAAACAACGATTTAACAAACTTAAAAACAAACCCAAGCTAAAATAAAGTTAGTATTAAATTTATCAAAGGAGAACCTTATATGAAAAAATTAGGTTTTGTCGCCGTTCTATTTTTGGCTGTCGTAGGACTCTTTGCCTGCGCTGGTCAGAAAGGAACATCTACTAAGAATTCAAAATTGAATGTTGTTGCTACCAACTCGATCATTGCTGATATTACAAAAAATATCGCTGGTGATAAAATCAATCTGCACAGCATTGTTCCAGTTGGAAAAGACCCACATGAATACGAACCATTACCAGACGATGTCAAGAAAACTTCTAATGCTGATTTAATCTTCTATAATGGTATCAATCTTGAAACAGGTGGAAATGCTTGGTTTACAAAATTAGTTAAAAATGCGAAAAAGACTGAAAACAAAGATTACTATGCTGTAAGTGACGGTGTTGAGGTCATTTATCTTGAAGGTCAGAATGAAAAAGGAAAAGAAGATCCACACGCTTGGCTCAATCTTGAAAACGGAATTATCTATGCAAAAAATATTGCAAAACGTTTGATTGAAAAAGATCCTAAGAATAAAGAAACTTACGAAAAGAACTTGAAAGCCTATACTGCGAAACTTGAAGCATTGGACAAGGAAGCAAAAGCAAAATTCAACAACATTCCTGCTGAAAAGAAAATGATTGTTACCAGTGAAGGTTGCTTCAAATACTTCTCTAAAGCCTACGGCGTGCCTTCTGCTTACATTTGGGAAATCAACACCGAAGAAGAAGGAACTCCAGACCAAATCAAAACACTAGTTGAAAAACTTCGTAAAACAAAAGTCCCTTCACTCTTTGTCGAAAGTAGTGTCGATGAACGTCCAATGAAGACCGTTTCAAAAGATACAAAGATTCCAATTTATGCTAAAATTTTCACTGACTCAGTCGCCGAAAAAGGAGAAAAAGGCGATAGCTACTATGACATGATGAAATGGAACTTAGATAAGATTTCAGAAGGTCTTAGTAAATAAGAAATGGAAAAAGGAGCCGGAATTGATTGCCAGTTCCTTTTTACTTAAAATTCTTCTTGAATAATAAGCCTTACATTCTCTGAAACAAGCGGTTATCGGCTGTATTCTTAAGTTATTTTTGATATACTAGTAAGATAAGGAGTAAAAGGACAACATGACCCCAAACAAAGAAGATTACCTCAAATGTATTTATGAGATCGGTACGCATACTCAAAAAATTACAAATAAAGAAATCGCGGCCCAAATGCAGGTGTCTCCCCCTGCTGTCACAGAAATGATTAAAAAGATGATTGCTGAAAAATTAATTATAAAAGATAAGATTAAGGGCTATTTATTGACCAGGCTTGGTCTCCACCTTGTCTCTGAACTATATCGCAAACATCGCTTAATTGAATATTTTCTGGTACACAATCTACAATACACCACAACAGATCAAATCCACGAGGAAGCGGAAGTTTTAGAACACACCGTTTCAGAATTATTTGTCGAGCGTTTAGAAAAAATGCTAGGTTACCCAGAAACCTGCCCCCACGGCGGAACCATTCCTGCAAAAGGTGAATTACTAGTTGAAAAGTATCAACTAACATTGGATCAAGTTGAAAATGCTGGGACCTATCGCTTAGCACGAGTTCACGATGAATTTGAATTATTAAAATATTTGGAAAAACACGATTTACATCTGGGAGATACGCTGATTCTGGAGCAATACGATCCTTACGCTCAACTGTATGCGCTCAAGGTCAATGGAAAAGAGCTGCAAGTCAACTCTGTTATCGCTCAACAGCTTTATGTGGAAAAAATATAAAAGGAAGTCAAAGCTGATAACATCAACACATTAGAGACTGCTCAATGCGTATTGAGTTCTATCCTAGAAAGCAAACAAGTCTGGAACAGTTTTGTCCAGACTCGTTTTTATTTATCATTTTCTCAACGATTCTTCGTATCTAACACAATCGTCACCGGTCCGTCATTGACTAACTCAACCTGCATATCAGCTGCGAAAACACCTGTTTTAACAGCTATTTCTCGACCTAGCAATTCGTTAAAATCATCATATAATTGACTAGCCAAGTCTGGTTGCGCAGCGCCTGTAAAAGCTGGGCGATTGCCTTTTTTTGTATCTGCGTAAAGGGTAAATTGAGAAATAGAAAGAATTTCTCCATTTACGTCTTTGACGGACAAGTTCATCTTGCCTTCATCATCTGAAAAAATCCGCATATTGGCAATTTTTCTCGCTGCATACGCCACATCTTCTTGAGCATCATCTGGAGCAACACCGACTAGCAACAGCAGCCCTTGCTGAATTTGATTATAAAGTTCGCTATCAATCGATACCGAAGCCCGCTTCACACGCTGAATCACTATTTTCATTTTGAACTTTCTAATTTCTGTTACATTTTGTGAGTAAATTTACAAGAACGCAATTCCAGCAAAACATTTCCGCTCTGTTGTCCTCACTTAGCCGTTTGTCCGTTTGACAGAATAAACTTCTGGCACGCTCTTAATCTTATCTACAACTGTCGTGAGCATAGATAAATTAGCGATTCCGAAAGAAACATGGATGTTTGCAAATTTCATATCCTTCGTTGGCTGTGCATTGACAGTAGAAATATTTTTGGTTGTATTGGACAAGACTTGTAGCACATCGTTCAAAAGACCTGCTCGATTCAAACCATAAATATCAATGTGTGCTGTATATTCTTTCGTAGAGGTATTTTCTTCCCATTCGACATCAATCAAACGCTGCTCATAATTTTCCTGCGCCCGCAGATTCATACAGTCCTTACGGTGAATTGCTACCCCACGACCTTTGGTAATGTACCCGACAATCTCGTCACCAGGAACTGGATTACAGCATTTGGCAATCCGTATCAAAAGCCCCGACGCACCTTGGATAATAACGCCGCCCTCATGCTTGACTTTCAGCGTTTCTTTATTCTCCCGTTTCACTTCGCCGCCCTTGACAAGCTCTTCTGCTTCAGCTCTCGCTTTAGCGCGTTCTTCCTCACGGCGTTCTTTTTCTGTCAAACGGTTAAAAATAGAAATCGCACCAATCTCACCAAAACCAATTGCCGCAAAAAGAGCTTCTTCTGTTTTGTAGCTCGTTTTTTGCAGGACTTCTTCCATGTGCTTTTTGTCCATGTATTTATTGGCTACATAGCCATGTTCTTGGAATTGTACCTGTAAAAGTTCGCGCCCTTTAGAAATGGACAATTCCTTGTCTTGGTTTTTGAAAAATTGACGAATCTTATTGCGTGCCTTGCTTGTTTTTACAACATTTATCCAGTCACGGCTTGGTCCAAAGGAATTGGAACTGGTGATAATCTCGACCTGATCCCCTGTTTTTAACTTCGTAGTCAGTGGCACCATGCGACCATTTACCTTGGCACCGACCGCTTTTTCACCAACTTTGGTATGGATTTCATAAGCAAAATCAATCGGTCCAGAGTCTTTTGGCAACGAGCGGACAGCTCCGTCCGGTGTAAAGACATAGATTTCCTCAGCCAGGTAATTTTCTTTGACAGAATCCACAAAATCTTGCGCATCATTAGACTGGTCTTGGAGTTCCATCATCTCCTTGATCCAGTTCATTCCAATCGCAGATTCTTTGCTATCAACTTGACCTTTAATGCCTTTTTTATAAGCCCAGTGAGCGGCAACCCCGTATTCAGCCACTTCGTGCATCTCTTTCGTCCGAATTTGAAACTCAATCGGACCTTTAGGTCCATAAACGGTAGTGTGGATAGACTGATAACCGTTCGCTTTACGATTGGCAATATAATCTTTAAAACGTCCGGGCATTGGTCGCCAAAGTTCATGAATGTAACCAAGCATGGCATACACATCACTTTGCGTATCTAAAATGCAGCGAATAGCAATCAAGTCATAAATTTCATCAAAACGCTTTTTCTTGTCCTGCATTTTCCGATAAATCGAATAAATATGCTTTGGACGACCGTAAATTTCCCCATGAAGATTACGCTCAGACGCATAGGTTTCAATCTTATGAACCACGTCGTCCACTAATTCCTCACGTTCCCGACGCTTTTCCTTCATCAGGTGGGAAATCTTATAAAATTCTGTCGGATTCAAATATCGAAAAGCTAAATCTTCCAGTTCCCATTTGACGCTCGAAATCCCCAAGCGATGAGCCAATGGAGCATAAATTTCCATGGTTTCACGTGAGATACGTTCCTGCTTGTCTTTGCGCAGGTGCTTGAGCGTTCGCATATTGTGCAAACGATCCGCCAGCTTGACCAAAATGACACGGATATCCTTGGACATCGCCATTAGCATTTTGCGGTGGTTTTCAGCCAACTGTTCCTCGTGAGACATATACTTGACTTTACCAAGTTTGGTCACACCATCTACAATCACGCGCACATCATGTCCAAATTCGCCTTCCAAATCGTCCAAAGTTGCAGCGGTGTCTTCTACAACATCATGTAAAAAACCGCAAGCGACACTGACCGCATCTAGCTTCAACTTCGCTAAAATCCCTGCTACTTGGATTGGATGGATAATATAAGGCTCCCCTGATTGGCGAAATTGCCCTCTATGTCGATCTACTGCATAGAATAGAGCTTTTTGAACCAAGACAATATCTTCTGATGATAAATACTTTCTAGTAAGAGCGACCACTTGATCGCCTGTTAAATTCACTTCTTTTGGCATGTTCTCTCTCCAGTTCTTCCTACCATTTTATCACTTTTAAGGCAATATGAAAACAAGGAAACACAGAAGAATGCAAAGCTTCTGTGAGAAATGGCCGATTTTTTTCAAACTGCGATTACATATAAGCCATATCCAGTAAATAGTAATTACTCCAAGTTTAGAAAAAGCCCGCCTTTATATAGGCGGGCTGTGATGGAAGAGGTGATGCTTTTCTGCATGTAGCATATCTCCGATAAATTCAACATAAGCATAAATGAGATAGCAAGCTGATACAACACCTAAAATAGCAATAAACAGCTCAAATAAGGTAGATAAAGACATGATGAACCTCCTCTCCTTACCAAGCAAAAGCAGTTTTCGCAATCTAGCCAGCAGATTTGTTTCCGTGTTTCCATCCTTTCTAGCTAAACTAGATATTTCACTTATATTATACCAAAGTTAGGAGTTAAGAACAATAGAAATGAGAGCTATTAAAGCTACTTTTTCCTACTGTATCAATTCTGTCAAAACACTAACTGCACTTAATGCGTAAAGTGGAGCTGTCTCTGTCCGCAAGATACGTGGACCTAGCCCTACAAGTATAGCTCCTGCTTCTTCCAATGTAGTAATTTCTGCTGGAGACAGACCGCCTTCTGGCCCAAAGACAAATAAAATCCGACTTCCTGTTTCGAGTCCTGTCACAGCCTTGACCAAAGCAGCAGACTCCCCCTCTTTGGCAGATTCCTCATAAGCTACAATGACGCGGTCAAACTGGCGCAAACAATCTAAAAAGTCAATTTTCTTCTCAAAAAGTCGGACTTCTGGTACCCGATTGCGTTTGCTCTGCTCGGCTGCTCCCAAAACAATCTTTTCAAGTTTTTCTGCCTTTTTTGCTAATTTCTTACCGTCCCACTTGGCTACAGACCAGTCTGCTGGAAAAGCCCAGATAGCAGCTGCTCCCAGTTCTGTCGTTTTCTGAGCCACCCATTCCAGCCTGTCTCCCTTGGGAAAGCCAGAAGCAACCGTCACATGAAGCGGCAGCTCCGCGTTATCTGGAAATGCTTCTACCAGATTCAACACGTGGCGCTCCCTATCCGCAACTCTTGCTAGACGTTTAATGCCATCTTCAAAAACCAGCACCACTTCATCATCTTCTACCAAACGCATGACAGAAAACATATGCTTAAGGGTATCTTTATCTCTGATAATGACAGGATTTTCAACCTGTCCCTTCACAAAATACTGCTGCATCTAGCCTCCTATCACTCCTGAAATCTCCTTGGTTTTCTTAAAGACACAGGCATTCCACTCGCCCTGAATCATGTGGGTCTCAAGGAAAAATCCAGCAGTTTCTGCCGACTCCCGCACCAGATTCCATTTCTCAGAGATAATCCCGCTCATAATCAGATAGCCCTCATCCTTAAGCAAACGGTAAGCATCGTCCGTCAGATTTACCAAAATATCCGCCAGAATATTAGCTACAATGACATCCGCCTCGATGTCAACGCCTTTGAGAAGGTCGCCAGCTGCCACATGAATATTTTCAGTCCCAGCATTCAAGGCAATATTTTCCTGAGCAACACGGACAGCCACATCGTCCAAGTCATAGGCATAGAGATCCTTAGCGCCCAAGAGAGAGCTAGCAATGGAGAGGACACCACTTCCTGTGCCTACATCCAGCACCGTTTCTCCGCCCCGCAAGACCTGCTCCAAAGCAAAGAGACTCATCTTGGTGGTCGGATGAGTGCCCGTTCCAAAAGCCATACCGGGATCTAGCTTGATGACTTTCTCACTCGGACCAGCCTCATAGTCCGTCCATGACGGCACGATGGTCAAGTCATGGGTAATGCGAGCTGGCTCAAAGTATTTCTTCCAGTTGTCCGCCCAGTCCTCCTCAGCTAGCTCCTGCCGAGTCAGCTGAATATCTCCTGTCTCCAAGCCGAAGCCATCCAGCTCAGCCAGGCGCGCATTGACCTGATCCGCAATGGCCTCTATATCCACCGAATCCGGGTAGTAGCCAGTAATCCGGACCCGTTCGCTCTGCTCAACTTCTGGAAAAAGTTCACCATACTGGTCAACCTGCCCCAGATAGTCTGCGCTGTCATCGATAGCCACACCCTGACTGCCCAGCTCAATCAGAACATTAGAGGCCGCTTCCTCCGCCTCACGCTTCACTTCAATCGTGAATTCCTGCCAAATTTCCATGTTATTTTCCTTCTCCATAAATTTGTTTCAAAACACTGTCCAATTCTTCTATTTTGCCTGTCATATCCTGTTGTTTTTGTTCCTTTTCTTTGTCTTTTTGATAAACTATACAACTAGATAACAACGCAATGACTAAGGAAAAGGCATAGAGAAAATGTTTTGACTCAGTTCCTATGAATTTAATAACAAATATTTTAATATTGAATAATGGAATATTAAGTAATTTAATTTTAAGTAACTCATTCCCAGCAATTTTTTCAAACAATCCGATCACTATAATCAAAATAAACAGTAAAGAAAATAAAAGTAAGACAGGTTTAATCCAAAGTGTTGCACTATATCCATTTTTATTTCCCTGAAAGTCTTTACCATTTTGTGCCATTTTAAATTCCTCCTTAATTAATTCAATATACTTATAGTAAACTTCTGCTACTATAGGATTATAGGTTTTATTTTTATTTCTTTTACCGATAAAAAGATATTCTTTAGGTCCCATGGAACTTATATTTTCATAATGATATTTAAGTAAGAACATGGCAAAGAGACGTACAATCTTAGTATCAAAAGCCCTTAATTTATTTTCCTTTAACTCCTCTATCTCTATACACTGAGTGTTCAATTCTTTTATCTTTTTAGTATTTTCCCAAGACTTTTTTTCTTCCACCTGATACTTGCCACTAAGAATATAATCATCTAAATGTTTAGTCATAACATTACTAAACCAAGCAAAAGAATATTCTTCAACCGCTTTATCTTGTGGTAAAAACCTCAATGTTGCTCGTACCGTCTGTGCATGATCAAGAGTTAACTCATAGGTAGATGCGACTTCAAATAATTTTTTACGCCATTCAGATTTAGAATCCAGCGAATCACTTAAATCACGATTTGAAACCAAATACGCTACAAAAGCTGCAACCAACGCTGCTATAACGGCAGCTATACCTTCATTCATAGTTCTCCCTCCAAATAATCTCCCAATCTACTTTTCAACTGCGGGATGACGATTTCATCCGCTAATAATTCTTCTATATTTACCAATTTGTAGCCCTGTCCTTCGTCACCAAAGACAATCTGATCTATCAGTTCTTGACAGATAGAAGCCACCATGAAAACAGAAACTTTCTCAGGATGAACAAATCCCTGATAACATTTGACCCATGTAATGGAATCCTCCACGAGTTCAATACCTAGCTCCTCAAAGACTTCTCTTTTAATGCACTCAAAAGGCGTCTCGTCCTTTTCTCTCCCACCGCCAGGAAAATCCCACATATTGGGATAAGGAATAGTGGGAATATCGTCTCTTAAAATGGTTAAAATTGTATCACCATGCAGCAAAGCAATTTTACAACCTGAAAAATCAAACGTTTGATACAAAACAGTCATATCACTCATTCTTCCCTACCTCCGTAAAATCAGTGTTCTTCTTGGACATGCTTGTATTTCAGTATCTCGGATAAGGATAAAAGTCCGTCTCTTTCAAATCTGCTCTGGCTTTTTCAAAAGCTTTATTATTCCAGACAATTTCAAATTCTTCTGCCACTGGATCTGCTAGGAAGTCCATGAGAGCATCTAACCCTTCTTCGGCCGTCTGCTTCAAAAAGTCCACAAAGTAGGTCAGGAATTCACGAGACAAACCTTTCTTTGGCTCATAAGGGACAACTGTTAGATAATCCTCTATTTCAAAGTGAGACTTAGCAGGATTATAAAAGAGAACGCTTTCTTCAAAGAAAACATCTTCTGCACTACTTTCCCCATCTATATCTAAAAGTTCTATGCTATTTGCATTTTGCACTTCTAAGAGAAATGACAGCTCTACTGCATGGTTTTTCTTGTCCCAATTGATTTCATAGTCAAATGGAAAGCTTTTCTCCATTTCTTTATCTAATATATCCAAAAATCCATACTTCGCCATAGCCAGCCTCTCTCTAATCCTTTAAAATGTGTTAAAATAGATACAACTATAGTAACATAAATCAGAACAGTTGAAAAGAATACCAGTAAGGAGGAAAATGTATGCCAGAAAATTTAGCGATTCGCATGCGACCTAAAAATATCGATCAGGTCATCGGTCAAAAACATCTGGTCGGTGAAGGAAAAATCATTCGCCGCATGGTGGAAGCCAATCGCCTGTCTTCTATGATTCTCTATGGTCCGCCAGGAATTGGCAAGACTTCAATTGCCTCGGCCATTGCAGGAACTACCAAATTTGCTTTTCGGACCTTTAATGCTACCGTTGATAGTAAGAAGCGCCTGCAAGAGATTGCAGAAGAAGCCAAATTTTCTGGTGGTCTGGTGCTGCTTTTAGATGAGATTCACCGCTTGGATAAGACCAAACAAGACTTCCTCCTACCGCTCTTAGAAAACGGTCTGGTCATCATGATTGGTGCCACGACGGAAAATCCTTTCTTCTCTGTCACTCCTGCCATTCGCAGCCGCGTTCAGATTTTTGAGCTGGAACCCCTCAGTAATGATGATATTCGAACAGCCATTCAGCTAGCCTTGACAGACAAGGAGCGAGGATTTGATTTTCCAGTGGAGCTAGACGAGGAGGCTCTCGACTTTATAGCCGTCTCCACCAATGGAGACCTGCGCTCCGCCTACAATTCACTGGACTTAGCCGTACTCTCTACTCCAGAAGATGACAAGGGCATCCGCCACATCACGCTCGATGTGATGGAAAACAGCCTGCAAAAGAGCTACATTACTATGGACAAGGACGGAGACGGTCACTATGATGTCCTATCCGCCCTGCAAAAGTCTATCCGTGGGTCTGATGTTAATGCCAGCCTCCATTATGCAGCTCGCTTGATTGAAGCTGGAGACCTTTCCAGTCTCGCACGACGTCTGACGGTCATTGCTTATGAGGACATTGGTCTGGCAAATCCCGATGCTCAGATTCATACAGTGACTGCACTTGAAGCCGCTCAGAAAATCGGCTTCCCCGAAGCTCGCATCCTCATTGCCAATATTGTCATTGACCTAGCGCTTTCTCCTAAGTCTAATTCTGCCATAGTAGCTATAGATAAAGCTCTTTCTGATTTGCGCCAAAATGGGAACTTGCCTATCCCCCGTCATCTACGAGACGGTCACTACGCTGGCAGCAAGGAGCTGGGAAATGCACAAAATTACAAATATCCACATAATTATCCTGGTAACTGGGTGCAGCAAGACTATCTTCCTAAAAAAATAAAAAATGCTGATTATTTCACTCCAAATGAAAATGGAAAGTACGAACGAGCCCTTGGCATGACTAAAAATAAGATTGATCAATTGAAAAATAACTAAAAAATCATGGTATCGTTTGCAAAAAATCAATTTTTTCTCTTGAATTTTTTCAAAATTGTGGTATCATAATTATAGAAACGCTGTGGTGTACGACTTCACACTTAAGTGTTGACCGACTATTTTTTGTATTATTAGGGAAACAAAAGACTTCTAACAGCTTGCAGGCCGTTTCACGCGGAAGCAGCTTCAGTTAGAGCGAGTTGCCCACCTGCTTAATTGTGCGGGTTCAATACAAATCGTGAAGGTCCGGCACCAATACAGCTTTTTCTGTTGCCTCCTTAGCTCAGTTGGTAGAGCAGTGGACTCTTAATCCATGGGTCACAGGTTCGAGCCCTGTAGGGGGCATAATAAAATTTAAGTAGAAAGCCTATATGATAGGCTTTTTTGTTGTTCTCACTTATAATCTTGGCTCTTTGTCAACTGTAGTGGGTCGATGTCAGCTAAGATTTAGAGAGGACGAGATTCGTTCTCTCTCTTTTGATGTTCAAAGCGATGAGAATGCGT
>OGTD01000399.1_pt1 | contig 13235 bp, 20 predicted proteins | sample 1574421 | NCBI WGS metagenome assembly OGTD01 (sample SAMN03295820, study PRJEB24534) | human gut metagenome | isolation source: fecal sample 1 from infant 3 | host: Homo sapiens | place: USA: Pittsburgh, PA | collected 2014-07
AAAAATATTATATTAAGTAAAATCTTAATTTTAATTATATATTCTTTTATATATTTTGCAATCATAGCTATATTTTCTTTAATTTTATGCGCCATCTTTTACCATGATATTAATATATTTTCTAATATTAGAAATGAATTACCATTATTTAGCCAAATGCTATTAGGGAACTTGGGATGTTATATTGGTACTTGGCTAGTGCTTAGTATTACTTTATTAATATCTTGCGCAGTGAATAAATCAGAAATTTCTATAGCTGTCGGCATAGTATTTTTCTTGATAACTTCTTTATTATCTTCTATTTTAGCCATGACTATAGATAGATGGCCATGGCTAAAGTGGGCACCTGTAAATATGATGAATATTGTTTCGCAGATAAATGATCATTCACTTAAAGCAACTACAAAATTAGAGCTACATGAACTAGTTCTTGGTAATATATTTTATATAATTATTTTCTTAATACTAGTAGTTTTTGTTTTTAAAAAGAAAAGTATTTAATAATTAGATTTCATTATTTCTAAATTTATGGTACGGACGTTTAGTTATTTATAGAGGTCGCTTAATAAATGAACGACTTCTTTTTTTGTATAAAGAAAACCATGCGCTATGCGTATGGTTCAGAAAAGGTTTTACCGTTATCTAAAAAAACATCTCATCATGCTAGAATATATATTGGTCAGCCAACCAAAATATTCAACACGAGGAGATGCTTTTTTATGTCATCTGACACAAACAGTTTAGCACATACAAAATGGAATTGTAAGTATCACATAGTCTTTGCACCAAAATATAGAAGACAAGTGATATACGGAAAAATCAAAAGAGATATTGGAGTTATTTTACGTCAACTATGTGAAAGAAAAGGCGTAGAAATAATAGAAGCAGAAGCATGTAAAGATCATATTCATATGTTAGTTAGTATTCCACCTAAATTAGGAGTATCCTCATTTGTTGGATATTTAAAAGGTAAAAGCAGTTTAATGATTTTTGATAGACATGCTAATTTAAAATATAGATATGGAAATAGAAAGTTTTGGTGTAAAGGATTTTATGTAGATACAGTAGGTAGAAATAAAAAGGTAATTGAAAATTACATTCGTAATCAATTACAAGAAGAGATCGTTGCAGATCAAATTTCAATGGAAGAATACCTAGATCCCTTTACAGGAGAAGAAATTAAAAAAAGACGAAAAAAATAGTACCCCTTTAGGGGTGCTGGGAAAGTAGTGCAGTTGGCTGACCTATCAGTGCCCTTTTAGGACTGGCCAGTAAGAAAGGCTTATAGCCGTAGAACAAACCACCCTTTCATACGGGTGGTTTTGATTTTAGATAATATATCACACAATATTAGTATTTCATCGTATATAAAATTTTTGCCAAAAATGGATATGGATAGTCAGAATACTTTAACCATAAGTATTCATTAATTTATACTGAAGATAGAAATAGAGAAGGTAGTCATATCGTTAATATAACCACACGATAAGCTAAGTTAGAATTTATCGGAGGTATAATAAATGGATACATATTATCTAAAAAGTTTAATTTTTGATCTAACATTTCTTGAATACGAGATGCTATGTGTGGCGTTGCCAAAATATAATAAGCATAAACTTATTAAAAAGGCTTTTAAAAAAACTAATTCCTTACGAAAAATACAATTACTTTCTAGAAAGTACGAAGTTAATTCTTATTATGAACAACATAAATTTATATTGTATTACTTATATTATAAAAAGAGTAGTCACATCCCCCCCGTTTTTAAATATGTACAAAGACAGAAGTTTTTAGAAAAATACCATACTTTAGAAATGATTATAAAAGATTATTCAAAAAAAGAAATTAAAACTATTTTCAATGATATATCTAAAGACCAATTCGAAAAAAATCTAGCGTATATCACTAATTAATGGTCTTAGAATTTTGATTAAATTATAGGGTAGTATTATTAGATATTACTTATCTATAAAAACTAACTAAAATGCAGAATTCCATTAAATTTTTTATGATAAAGGAGAACTTATGAAACAAAGACGTATTGTACGTTTAGATATTATTAGAGGTTTAGCGATATATCTTATCGTATTTATGAATAGTTTAGAAGTAATTCCTAGAGTAGCTGGTGAGAATATTATAGAGACACATACAGATGCTATCATTTATAATCTTGAAGAAATTTTTATAGAAAATAAGTTCATAGGTTTATTTTCACTACTATTTGGCATTAGTATGGGGATATTTATGGATAATGCACGTAGAAAAAACTTATCACCCTTAAAGTTAATGTTTAGGAGACTGTTGTTCCTTTTAATTGTGGGTATTATGACTTTTATGTTTCTAACCCCCTTTCTTCCTTACGCTATCATAGGATTAATTATTATGTTCGTTGAAAACTTAAAAAAACCTAAATTAACACTAATATTCTTAATAGTTGTTATTTTATCTTTTATTGCTATCAGTATTTATCAGAATAATTTCTTTCATCTTAATATTGCAATCACTTTGGATATGCTCTTAGGATTATTTTTATGGCAAAGTGGAACAATATCTAATTTTAAGGAATATAAGCGTCAATATTTAGTCTCATTAATTATAGGACTTATTATTATCACTTTAGTAGATTTAAATTGGATGTATTTTGATTTTGATAAAAATTTAATATTATATTTAATAACCCCTTTACAAACTTTTATTTACTTTATTTTACTGATGTTTATTACTCAAAGTCAGAGGGTTCGACAATGGTTAAAGCCAGCTGAAAAAGTTGGCAAAACCGCATTTACCAACTTTATATTACAAATTCTATTATTAAATTTAATTATTAGAATATTCTTCAATTCTAGTTGTCCTACACCAAGTCGATCGATTTTAATATCAGTGATAACGATATTGATAATGTCTGTATTAACAAAAGTATGGTTAAAATACTTTAAGCAAGGACCATTAGAAAAAATATGGCGCATGTGGACTTATAAAAATATTCAAAACAAATAATTTAGAAGAACATACTACTGATTATATAAATATGACAATGAGTAAAAGGAAGGATTGTATAATGAAAATAATACTTCTCATAGCGATAGTTTTCAAAAAGATAAATCTAAGAAAAGAATAGCTAGTCAAGAAGAGAAGTTTAATTCTACGTCAAACTGTAATTCATCTAAAAATGAAAAATAATATTAAAACATCTAAGATAAAATGTTAATGCCCTATAACGACTAGAAATATACTATTCTTTTATGTTAGTTTCTCTTAAAACATTCTTAATCTTAATAATATTGCTTTCTTTGCACAACAGAAGTTTTTTACCTCATAATTTTAAATGCAGTTATACAAATTACAAATTGCGACTTTATTTTTTTAGATAAGAACATAATAACTTAAAAAGCTACACCAATTGTGGTGTAGCACAAATCTTAAAATTTGTCAGTAAGTTTCGGAGAACCTATGTGAAAAATATAATAAGAGGTGAACAACTCTTACAAACTAATTGTTAATCTGTATACAAGAATTGTCTAGTGATTTGTACTGTGTTTTAAAATTGTTCACTATTTATTAAAATAGTTGCGAAAGTCAAATGATCTAAGAGTAAATGTTTTATACTTAAAAACCACTCCAATTAAGGAGTGGTCATTTTTCATTAATTGTTTGGTTCACCATTGACTAAGATGCTACGTAAAAAATTAATTACTTTTTCAGCAAATTTTACAAAGTCGCTCATCACTTTCACCTCTAATTGTTTGGATTGAACAGCATCATTATAAGATTTTTGACTAAATGTAGCACTATAAACCACGATTAGCTAAGTATGAATGACAATCATGAAGATGATTAGCACATAGAGAAGAACATTTGGGGAATATAATCATCTCTATAACTAAATTATTAATCAATCTTTCTTGATTGTCTATCATATTGAATTGATTTCAAAGAAATTTCATGTCTTATTCACAGTAATTTAACATACATTAACTCTAATTATTTAATATGGCTCATCACTTTTACTAGGATTGATGAACATTCTGTTGTCCCCTAATCTGATAGAAGGCATAATGATTCTATCTACATTTCTTTTCTGACTAATCTTATTTTAAACAGCAGGTTAACACTTGTTTTTTCAGATTCATTCATGATACTTTTGCTTCATCTCCATAAACTAATCCTCTAACGGGGTATCATCGTCAGATGGTTCGACAATAGTTAAAGCCAGCTGAAAAAGTTGGCAAAACCGCATTTACTAACTTTATATTACAAGCTATATTATTAAATTTAATTATTAGAATCTTTTTCAATTCTAATTGTCCTACACCAAGTGAATCGACTTTAATATCAGTGATAACGATATTAATAATGTCTGTATTAACAAAAGTATTGGTTAAAATGCTTTAAACAAGGACCATTAGAAGAAATATGGAACATGTGAACTTATAAAAATATTCAAAATAAATAATTCATCATATAGAAAACCATATTTTTATATTTATACTTCAAAAATAGATACATGATAATTAGAGACATTATTTATTACAAATAACAACACGTTGTTTTTTAATTATACCCTTTCATTAATGAAAATCTGTACTCTTCGTGAAGCTTGGTGCCGCATTAAAAACAGCATTATATGTATTAAAATGTCTTTAGCTTTTATCTATTATATTTAAATAATGGCATTAAGAGTAAGATTTTTTTATTATTTGGTATATTTACTACTTCCTTATTCTTTTCATTTCTTTTTTCAATTTCTTCATCTTAATATTTAAAGAAGCCGTCCAATCTTTACATTCACGTGAAAGATTGATTTTTACTTCTTTTCTCATTTCTTTTTTTAACTGATGAATTTCTTTCATTAAATTAATATCTTTATAAAGAGAATTAGCAAAAGTACTTTTCATATTTCTAAGCGTTGTAGGAGTTCTTTTACCTCTATATTGTCCTTTGAATCTTCCTTCTTTTATAGTTTTTCGTGTGTTTTTTTCTTCGGAAGTAGCTATATGAATATGAATATTATCAGTATCATAATGAATATTTGCACACCAAAATGTATGATTTTCATCCATTTTATTATCTTTAATCATTTGATTAACCATTCGACGAGTGGCTTTTTTTATTTTAGGTTCATCTAATTTATCTAATGATTCATTAAATAAATGATTGTCTTTAAGAAATTGATTATCAAAAGATACAACATCTTGATACATGACATGACTCTTTTTATTTGCCTCTTGAAACTTATCTTTTAGTCTGTTCATCTCTTGTTCTTCGATGAATTCATGTTCAGAATTAAAGCTCATGGTTGTTCTTTTTTTTACATTTTCTTTGTTATATCTTTGTTTCTTTTTTAATTTATCTATCGACATATAATCAAGATACTTATCAAAAAGATTACCTTCTATATCTTGTTTTTTTACATTTTCTTTATTCTTTTCTGTGCTAATATAGTTGATAAATTTTTTATAACTTTCTCCCTTCGAACTACCAACTTTAAAATCACAAATTAAATTAATAGCAGGACTAGTTTTTTCGCTCATTTAAATCACACCTAAAATTCTCGTTTATTTGCAAGATAGTGTTTAGATCTCTTTACAGCTGATTGATAGTGATCATTGAAATGATTTCTTAGATCTTTCATGCTAGCAGTTGTAACAGCTTTTTCTTCCGAAATGTCAGCTAACATATGTAAAGCAACTAGAATATTGAAATCAGCGCCGTTTAGTTTTTTCTTTATATAGCTAAGGTCGTCGATGATTTTTTGATTATTTTCATCTTCTTTAATTTCATCTTTTTTGTTTTCATTTTTGATATAGTAATCAATTAAAAAGACAATACTTGATGATAAAGTTGATATATTATTATTTCTCTGAATCATTTTCAACTTATCATCATAAAGTTCATTGACATAGAAACTTCTTTTAGTTTTTCTCATTTTATTCCTCCTCTATAGCTTGAAAAAATTTCTGTTGATCTTCTAACAAATCAATCATATATGTTTGATTTTTCATGACTTCAAGTAATATTTCTTTTAAATCTGAGTTCAAATTAATACTCATTTCATTCTCTAATTTCTTAGAAGAATAGTCTTTAATTATATTGATATAAAGATCATTGACTGAAAGATTTTTATGTTTTGCTTCAGCCTGAATTTGATCATCTATGATGACAGGTAAGTTATTTAGTGTTCGTCTTTTAGTTTTATTGTCTTTCAAAAAAATCATTCCACCTCGTAGTTGATAGTCAGTTTCTTCATCAAACTTTATTTGTACACTTTGACTTTTGGCTACCAAATGGCTCCTTTTTCGTGTAGCCATTTGGTAGCCATTTTTGATTTTGGGTAGCTATTCAGGATCTTTTGTATAGCTATCCGGGAGTCATATAACAATTTTTATCGCATAAATAGGAATCCCATTTTACACTGTCAAATCAATATTTTTCACAGAAATGGTTACCTAATAGCTACATATGGAGACATTTCTGTGCAGGATTCCTCTTATGCTCTTTAATTTATTATAGTTTCATTATACACCATAGGTACATCGAGTTCAAACCTAAAAAAGCCATTTAACGAGAAGAATATAACAACAATAATGACGTTAACTTTATGAATTTCCTGATCGTTTTGATACTGAAAATAAAGAAAATAATTACAAAAAAATGACTCGATTTAATAACCGAGTCGAAGAAAAATATTGATAGAACGACGTTACTATTTTCAACGATTCCTTAAAAAATATTAAAAAAGTTAGGCGAATAATTACTTAATTTACTTCATATTTTTGACTTCATACATATATTCATTATTATAATTTTTAACGAATTTTTTAGTTACTGTAAGTGAACTATTCCCATGTTTAAATTTAATATTTCTATCTAAGATTTGAATTAAACATTGGGATTTATCTTATTATATTTCTGTGCTTGTATAACTTTTTTTAGGTTTAAAAGTTCAATTTATCTTCAGCTATTTTTGAATAGTTTAATCTCAACTTCTTTTAAAAGATTCATTGATATTTTTCATATAATTATCTGACTTATAGCTTTCTAACCCATTAACTTTTATATAATTAAGTGTTTTTTCTTTACTAGCATTTTCTATTTCATTTTTTCAAATCCATATTCATTTGGAGTTAAATTATTATACATTTCTAAAAACTCGTTCAGATATTTTCATTCTTTAAATCTAGACCAATGTTATTAAACAACTTATATAATTCAATTAACGTTTCATAATGATAAGACATTTTTTCCTCTAATGTATAGAATTTATCAATCTCATCTTCTAAATGTTTATATAAATCTTTCATTGCATAATGATTGATTACAAGGATAAAAGCTATAAATTTTTTCGACTGGCCTCAAGCCATTAAGAAAAAATTTATACGCCTTGTAATCATGAATAGACTTGTTAAAAGTATCACCTTTGATGATGCACATGAGCGTGCTACACAACAAATAAATCATAAAATTTCATAATAAAAAGTAAAGTAAAACTTCACTTTCCTTCATTTTCATTCGTATTTTCATTTAAAAAATACACAAGGTTCTAATAATGAAAATTCATTAGCACCTTGCCATTAAAGTAGTAATTAAACTTCTTTACTTGAATTAAATTATTATATGTATTAATTTGAAAAAGTAGTCAGTGTTTTTTCATTGGGCAATTTCAATCAAGATATTTCTAAACTTAAGGAGGCTTATACATGGCTGAAGACAAATTAGAACAAGTCAAAGGTAATATTAAAGAAACTGTTGGCGATGCTACTAACAATGACAACTTAGAACAAGAAGGTAAAAAAGATAAAGCATCAGGTAAAGCCAAAGAAGTCATTGATAACGTTAAAGACAAAGCATCTGATGTTGTTGACAAGTTTAAAAAGTAAAATCTTAAGCCACTCATATAGAGTGGCTTTTCTTATTCAATATCTTTTATATCTTTCATGGGTATTTCCATGGTCTCGTTCCCATCTTCATTACTACTAATAATAACTTGATTGAATGTATCTACCGTTTTAATGTAAGCCTCATGCTGGTAATAATAACCTTGCTTCCAATAATTCACAACTGCTTTTTCTTTAAAGAATTTTTTTCCAGTTTACTTTTTCATTTAGAACATTGAGTTGATTATCTAAAAGCGAAGGACGTTCTGCTTTATTTTGATTTTCCATATATCGTTCTATTTGTTGATATTGCTCAGGAATTGTCTTAAAAGCTAGCCACTTAACAAACCCTCTGCCTTTAGGAACATTAGAATCTAAATACTCTCTAGGAATCTTACCATAATCCGTTTCATCCTTATATTGTTTAGGAATCATATACAAACACCTCAACCATATAACAGAACATACGTTCGTATATGTAAATCCTCTCCTTCATATAAAATGGCTTTCAAATTTTTGAATGTATTTTACTCAATCTTTTGACGTACGTTAATAGCGTACGTTATAATATATATAATAAATAAAGGGGGGCCTTGAATGAAAAGTAAAACACCAACAGAAGCTCGTAAAGATTTTTATCAGTTATTAAAACGTGTGAATAATGACCATGAACCAGTATATATTGAAGGCAAATATGATGAGAGTAATGCTGTTATTATAGGCATGGAAGATTGGCGTAGCATTAATGAAACGATATATCTTGAGGCTACAGGCACAATGGACAAAGTTAGAGAACGTGAGCATGACAACAGTGGTTATACAAACATAGATGATATTGATTGGGCTAGACTTTAATGGCTAAATATAAAATCAACATTAAGAATTCAGCGAAGACAGATTTAAAGAAGATAAAACGTTCTCACTTACAAGAACAATTTTTGAAAATCGTAGAAATACTAAAATATAATCCATATCAACAAAGTCAATCCTTTGAAAAATTGCACCCTAAACATTTAGGACGATACTCAAGACGTATCAATCATCAACATAGAGTTGTCTATACAATTGATGAGGAAAATAAAGAAGTATTAATATTAGCAACTTGGTCTCATTATGAATAAAAAGGAGGACTCGTTAATGAAAATTAATGATGAACTCATTGAAAATTTATTGAAAGATAAATCAGGATTGCATCAAGAAAATACGAAAAACCTAACAAAAACGCTTGTTGAAAAATATAAAGATCCAAATACATCTCAAAAAACAAAAAAAGAAATTAGAGAGCTTTTTCGACGACTATATAAGTAACGGGGAGAATAACTATACTAATTAGAAAAAGTTTGATTCTTTAATAAATCAACATTATATAAAAAACGAACCCAAAGGAAAAAGTAATGCAAGTCATAAACCTGAACCTGATCCTCAAGTTAATCAATTTTATAAAGATGCTGTTAAGTCAATTCGCCACTCAGGAGACAAACATATTATATTTTTAGAAGGTATTTGGGATCCAGACAATCTTAAAAAGCCATCATATTATAAGGATACTGCTCATAATTTATTTTATGAGTATCATAACTACCCGACAGAAGCGAATGATTCAGTGAAACAATCATTTGACGAAAAGTTTAAAAAAATTCAAGAAAAAGATTATAACGTTCCTAGTTATATGGGTGAATTCAATACAAGATCAATGGGAGAAAAACCTAAAGCACAAAATGGCGATTTAGCTTATATTTTAAATCAGATGAAAAACAAACATTTATCATGGTCACTATGGAATTATGATACTCAACTAGATAATGATCATCCTAACAAAGATTGGTCTCCTATTCATTATAGCGGTTTGGAAATAAATAGTGATAATATTGGGAAAAAAGGATGTTACACGTGATGATGTTATTTATGACGCACTTAAAAATAATAGTTAAAGATAGTATCTACGATTTAACTAACCCCCGATTTATAAAATAATCGGGGGTTTTTGTGGCAATATGACTTTTTACTGTTCCAAAACGTTGCCTTTACCATAAAATGACTTATAATGTGAATTTATATTGACCATATGCTGTATTGTCGATACGAAACAAATTATTTCAACTTTTAAGAAGATACAATGATGACTAAAGATAAGTTTGAACAAGCTAAAGATAATATTAAAAAAACAATTGGTAATGCAACTAATATTGAAATATGAGTATGTCAGACTAACTTTGCATTATAACTATACTTGTCGCAAAAAATCCCAGTCTTATAAATAAAAACTGGGACACTTAGATAAACATTCGCTATTAAGTATACGAAATATATTGTAGTATGCTCGCTTATATTCAACTTTACACGGATTGACTTCCAAATTAAAGTGACATTAATCTCAGATTAAATTAAAGAAGTTTACTTTTTTAATAATATTTTAACACCTTTAATGATATTGAATACATATAATACTAGAGCAATTAAGAAAAATAGAATTGTAATTATTATAAATATAACAGAGATCAATAATTGATGATTAAAAGGTTTATCATAAATCTCTTTCGAAAAGATAAAAGCACCTCTGCCAACAAAAAAGCAAATCCATGCAAATATGTGATTAGTTAATGCTTTTTTTCCGTGTATAGATGTAGGCTCATCAGCTAATATCCATGTAAATAAAGGTAAAACTATAGGTGCAAAAAATATACTTAAATAACTTAAAGCCGACAAAACATAGCTGTTATCAATTTTACTTGTATTATTAATATTTTTCATACATACAACCTCCTTAATCCTTCCATTTATTATAAAAACATTTATTGAGATTGATTACAATAACGAACTCTATAATATCAAAAACGAACGTTTTTGAAACAAATAAGTAGATAAGTAATAATGAATCTTTGTTTCATCGATTTTATCTCACATAAGTTCATAAAAATAAAGCATTTTAAGACAACTTCTATTTTTTTACTTACAAGTATCATATCTTGTGTTATTAACAAAGTCTTATTTTAACTTTATTTTATGAGATATGATACAGTAATAGTAAAACGAATAACAAAATTTAATAAAGCGTGGTGTACAAATGGCTAAAATTGGTTATGCTCGTGTTTCAACACAAGATCAAAGTTTAGATAGCCAAATCGATATTTTAAAAAACTTTGGCTGTTCAAAAATATTTAAAGAAAAAGTAAGTGGTCGAAAAATAAAGCGATCAGAGTTAGACAAATGTCTAGAGTATTTACGTGAAGAAGATACATTAGTTGTTTATAAGCTTGATCGTTTAGGTCGAACAACGAAACAATTAATAGAATTAGCTCAATGGTTAGAAAATAATAACATTGAATTACAAATTATTGATATGAATATTAATACAAAAGATGCAATGGGTAAAATGTTTTTTACGATGATGAGTGCTTTTGCTGAACTTGAAGCTAATCTTTTAAGTGAACGTACTAAAAAAGGTCTTGCATCTGCAAGAGCAAGGGGACGCATTGGTGGACGTCCACCAATGCCTGATCATAAAAAAAGAGAAATCAAGTTCCTATATGATGAACAAAAAATGACTGGAGAACAAATAGCAGAAGCTACTGGCGTAAGTAGATCAACCGTATATCGTGTGGTTAAAAACTAAAAGTATTGAAAGGTGTGTTTCCTAAAGAATAAGAGTAATTCATTGATAAAGCGTCTAATTGTTCTTGCTTCAGTATGCTACTTTTTTATATTTTCTTAAGCACTAAATTTTTAGTTGATAATACTCAAGATATAACAAGCGATGTTATTTTAATTATTATCGTTGTTGTGGTTTATATGATGTTTGTTAAATACATGAAGAAACAAAATTTAATCACACCGAAGTATATGAAAACTGAAAAGGGTAACTGGCTTTGGAAGTTAACACTAATATTCTTAGGACTTTTAGTTAATTTATGTTTAGATTCTAACTTTAACTGAAACACTGAAAATCAAAAGCTTGTCGAAAAACAAAGTCAACATTTAGATATGCATACCCAATTAGTTCATGAAAGCCTGAACGCTGGTATTATAGAAGAAATTTGTTTTAGAGGACTTATATTCATATTTATTTTTACTATTCTTAATTTTTTCTTTAACGAAAAGAAATATAACCATGACTGGCTAAGTCTAGGACTATTTGTATTAATATCATCACTCGCCTTTGGTTTTGCGCATGTATTACGTAGTGAGGACTGGAGTCACATATGGGTATATGCTTTAAGCAGCTTTACATTTAGTTTGTTACGTATTTTTCCAAAAGATATAAAAACGTGTATGATATACCATGCACTCACAAATGCTTTCCCTATTTTTAATCATAATCATTTAAGCTTTATTGAACCGACGATCTATATATTTTTGCTCATTATATCTGTTCGCTACTTAGTAAGAAATCACCAAAAATGGCTTTAGTATATCTAGTACATAAAGTAACTACACTATCGTGCCTTAGTAAGCCCGTTAAAAAGACGGTGACTTTCGTGATATTAACCATTCTTACTCGGTCAAAAGTTAGGAATGGTTATTTTTTTGGCTTATTATAATCATTGCAACGACTATGCCGATAAATAATATGTATATGAGCCCTAGGATTAACCTAGAGCTCTTTTTTAATAATGATATCTACATGCAATGATTATAATACTAGGGTCTTTAATAGTATAAACTAATCTATGCTCGTGATTTATTCTTCTACTATAGTAACCTTTCAAATTACCTTTCAAAGGCTCGGCCTTGCCTTCACCCTCTAAAATGCCATCTCTTTGAATACTCTTAATCAAACTATTAATTTTCTTTAATAGTTTTTTATCTTGTGTTTGCCAATACTTATAATCTTCAAAAGCTGTAGGTGTGAAAGTTATATTGTACTTATTCATAAGTTGTTATATCTACCTCTACAGTATTGACTCTTTCAGCTTCTTCCATTGATTGAGCTAAGCGTTTAGCATTGACTGGTGATTGTTGTAAGTAGAGAGTTTCCATAATTGAGTTATAATCATCTTCACTAATCAATACAGCGTTACGGTCATTAGTTGTAATAGTTACTGTATCACTATCATCATTTACTTTATCTATTAGTTTTCGAAAATACTTACGTGCGTTTGAATAAGTTAAAACAGTCATAGTATATCCTCCTTTAACAAAAATTGTACAATATATTGGACAATAAGTAAAGGTGAGAAATATCTATTAGATAAGAATTAATAAATATAAATATATACACATATGCATAGTTATGTATATAGCTATGCATATGTGTATACCTATTGTTCATCAAACGATTTTTTGAGGATAGTAAAGAATTTTTTATTAAACATACTAAGATTAGCTATGAAGAAATCTATGACGATAGATTTTTTCATAGCT
>OGTD01000413.1_pt1 | contig 12773 bp, 9 predicted proteins | sample 1574421 | NCBI WGS metagenome assembly OGTD01 (sample SAMN03295820, study PRJEB24534) | human gut metagenome | isolation source: fecal sample 1 from infant 3 | host: Homo sapiens | place: USA: Pittsburgh, PA | collected 2014-07
ATACTGGGATGTTCCAGATATTGTTGGAAATATGTATTGGATACAAGATAGAGAAATTGATTTGTTAGGGTATTTTGTAAGTGGAGATAATGTTTACTGTCTTGCAAATCAAGGTGGAACTGATATCTATAAAATTGAAAACGGTAAGATTATTGAAAGTATACCCTATGAAATTTCAAATAGTTATAGTTGGAGAAAAATATAATCTAAAATATAAAAATCTGTAATTTTGAAAATAATTCAATTACAGATTTTTTGTTTTATACAATTAAAAGTATAACTTATTAATGATTTTTCGAGTTTTTAAATACATAACATTAAGTTAACTTGTAAACAATAAAAACTATGAAAGTCAAAGAGTTAAGCTATTTACAATGACTTGATGTGTTATGGACATTGATTTTAAATATAGCCATATGAAAGGTTCGTAACAAATAAAAAATTATTTCATTTGATTAAACTTATTTTATTAGAGAAAACGAGGGATGAAACATGAGAAAAACTAAAACTATGGATGGTAATACTGCAGCAGCATATGTTTCTTATGCTTTTACTGAAGTAGCAACCATTTATCCTATTACACCGTCATCTCCAATGGCAGAACATGTTGATGAATGGGTTGCAAAGGGTAAAAAAAATATATTTGGTCAGCCTGTAAAGGTTGTTGAGATGCAATCAGAAGCAGGCGCAGCAGGTGCACTTCATGGTTCACTTCAAAGTGGAGCACTTACATCAACATATACAGCATCTCAAGGATTACTTTTAATGATACCTAATATGTATAAGATTGCAGGGGAATTGCTTCCTTGTGTAATTCATGTTGCAGCAAGAGCTCTTGCAACTTCTTCTTTAAGTATATTTGGTGATCATCAGGATGTTATGGCAGCAAGGGCAACTGGATTTGCAATGCTTTGTGAAGACAATGTTCAAGAAGTAATGGATTTATCGCCAGTAGCACATTTAGCAACAATAAAGGGCAGAGTTCCTTTTGTTAATTTCTTTGATGGATTCCGTACTTCTCATGAGTTGCAAAAAGTTGAAGTATTTGATGATGAAGAACTTGCAAATCTTGTAGATTATAAAGCACTTGAAGAGTTTAGAAATAGAGGCTTAAATCCAAGCCATCCTGTTACAAGAGGTACAGCACAAAATCCAGATATATACTTCCAGACAAGAGAAGCAGTAAATAAATATTATGAAAAAATTCCAGAAGTTGTTGAAGAGTATATGGGTCAAATTAAAAAACTTACAGGAAGAGAATATCATTGTTTTGATTATTATGGAGATAAGGATGCAGATAGAATAATAATTTCAATGGGTGCAGTTAATGATGTTATTGAAGAAACAGTAGATTATCTAAATGCAAACAAACAAAAAACAGGTTTGGTTAAAGTAAGGTTATATAGACCATTTTGTATAGAAAGACTTCTCAAGGTTATTCCTAAGAGTGTAAAGAAAATTGCTGTATTAGACAGAACAAAAGAGCCTGGATCAATTGGAGAACCTTTATATCTTGATGTTATTAAAGCTTTTTACAAAAAAGAAAATGCACCATGTATAATTGGAGGAAGATATGGACTTGGATCAAAAGATCCTCTACCATCTGATATTGCAGCCGTTTTTGATAATCTTACCCTTGACGAACCAAAGGATAGATTTACAATTGGAATTATAGATGATGTAACAAGTACATCATTAAGACCTCTTGATATAGATGCAACCCCTGAAGGATGTACAGCATGTAAATTCTGGGGACTTGGATCAGATGGTACAGTTGGAGCAAACAAGAGTGCAATAAAAATTATTGGTGATCACACAGATATGTATGCTCAGGGATATTTTGATTATGATTCAAGGAAATCAGGAGGAATTACAATTTCTTATTTGAGATTTGGTAAAAATCCTATAAAATCGAGATATTTAGTAGATAAAGCAGATTTTATAGCGTGCCATAATCAGGCGTATGTAGATAAATATGATGTTACAAAGGGACTTAAAAAAGAAGGAGTATTTTTACTAAATACATTATGGAACTTTGATGAACTTGAAGAAAGACTTCCATCTAATATAAAAAGATATATTGCACAAAACAATATCAATTTTTATACTATAAATGCAGTGAAAATAGCACAGGACATAGGTCTTGGTGGAAGAATAAACATGATAATGCAGGCTGCATTTTTTAAGTTAACTAATATCATTCCTGTTGAAGATGCTGTTAAATATCTTAAGGAAGCTGTAGTAACGGCTTATGGTAAAAAAGGTGAAAATGTTGTAAAAATGAATCATGATGCTATAGATGAAGGGGTAAACGGAATAGTAAAGATAAATATACCAAGTGATTGGAAAACTGCAGTTGATAAAAGCGATAAAGAGAAATTTGAATATCCAGAATTTATAAATAAGATAGTAGCACCAATGAATAGACTTGAAGGTGATAATCTTCCAGTATCAGCTTTTGTAAATTGTGGAATGGAAGATGGTACATTTATGCATGGTACAACAGCTTATGAAAAAAGAGGTGTTGCAGTAAATGTTCCAGAATGGATTCCAGATAGATGTATACAGTGTAACCAGTGTTCATATGTATGTCCACATGCAACAATACGTCCATTTTTATTAACTGATGAAGAGAAAAATAAAGCACCACAAGGGTTTAAATCTGTAATTCCAAAAGGAATAAAGAGTGAAGAACAATTAAATTATACTATTGGAGTATCACCTCTTGACTGTACAGGATGCGGAAACTGTGCAGAGGTATGTCCAGCACCTGGAAAGGCGCTTATAATGAAACCACAGGATAGTCAGCATGATCAAGTTGAAGTATGGGATTATACTGTGGAAAAAGTTAAGAATAAAAATCCTATGAACAAATCAACTGTAAAAGGAAGTCAGTTTGAAGTTCCATTACTACAATATAGTGGAGCTTGTGCAGGGTGTGGTGAAACACCATATGCTAAACTTGTAACACAGTTATTTGGTGATAAGATGATGATTGCAAATGCAACAGGATGTTCATCTATATGGGCAGCAAGTACACCTGCATCTGCATATTGTACAAATGCTAATGGCCATGGACCAGCATGGGCTAATAGTTTGTTTGAAGATAATGCTGAATTTGGACTTGGAATGTATGTAGGAGCAAAAACAATTTATGAAAGAATAGCTCACAATATTGAACTTGCTTTAAGTGAAGATATAGACGATGATACAAAAATAATTCTTAAAGAATGGCTTGAAAATAAAGATGTTCTTGAGGGAAGCAGAGAAAGAGCAGAAAGAGTTATAAGTGTGTTAGAAGAGGATAATAGCGAATTTGCAAAAATAATCCTTAATGATAAGGACTTTTTTGTTAAAAGATCACAGTGGATATTTGGAGGTGATGGATGGGCTTATGATATTGGCTACGGAGGCCTTGATCATGTACTTGCAAGTAATGAAAATATAAATGTATTAGTATTTGATACCGAAATATATTCTAATACAGGAGGACAGAGTTCAAAAGCGACTCCTACTGGTGCAATTGCTAAATTTGCAGCAAGTGGTAAGAGAACAAAGAAGAAAGATCTTGGAATGATGGCAATGAGTTATGGATATGTATATGTTGCACAGATAGCTATGGGAGCAGATAAAAATCAGACAATAAAGGCCATAACTGAAGCAGCAAATTATGATGGTCCATCACTTATAATTGCATATGCACCTTGTATAAGCCACGGAATAAAAATAGGAATGGCAAATTCTCAAGAAGAAGAAAAGAAAGCTGTTGAATGTGGATATTGGAATCTTTATAGATATAATCCAGAACTAAAGGGAAGTGAGAAGAATCCATTTACTTTAGATAGCAAAGATCCAAAATCTAACTTTAAAGATTTCTTGATGGGTGAAGTAAGATATGCATCACTTGCAAAAGCTTTTCCTGAGGAAGCAGAAAAGTTATTTACAAAAACTGAAAAAGATGCAGAGGAAAGATTGAATACTTATAAAATGTTTGCAGAAAATAAGTGATATAAATAAAAAATAATTAATAGGACTGATAGGGTAGTTTCAGTCCTATTAATTTTTAATAATAAGTCAGAGTGTGATGGGGCTCTGGCTTTATATTTTTTGTTGGGTTTATAAGGTAGTGTAATATAAGTTTATTTAATAATAAGATAATGATATAAGACAGGACTAAGGTTTATTTACAATAAGAAAAGTAATAATAAAGGGAAAAACCAGTTACAGCCTCCACCAAATCCGCCATATCCATAATTTCCATATCCATAATAATTATTATATCCACAGTAATTATTGTATCCGCGGCAATTACAGTTACATCTGTTGTTGCAACATTGATTATTTATTCTACAACAATTCTTTGACATTGAAGATACCTCCTTAGAAATTTAATATTTCTATACTGATAATATATTCAACATAACAAGATGTGTTACACACTTATGTGAATAATTAAAAAACTATTGCAATATGTGTTGAATGTTATTGTACAATTGCTATAAAATACTAATGACAGGTAATATGTAATATTATTATTACAAGTAAAAGAAGTTTAATAGTAAAGTAATGTTATGAGAAAATCATATATTGAAATTTAATAAATAGTAAGAATAATATTTATATGTTAAAAAATTTAAAGGAAAAATTTGTACTTAATTGAAGCTTAGATATAATTAATATTTATTGGGTTGATTAATTGTAAATTATAAGGAGGCATAATTATGGAATGGTATTGTGCGGTATTTAATAGTGATAAAGTAAATAGTGCAATAGGAGCACAAGTTTTATATGAGAGATTATGTGAAGGTGATGAATCTCTTGTAGGTGATATAGAAATAATAGATGAATTTTATAATGAACTTATGAAAAAAACAAAAGCTGTGAAGTGTAATAAATGTAGAGGATATATTATTATAAGCACTGAATTTGAAAATGCAGAATTTATAAATGAAGTTGTAATGAAACTTGCTAAAAAGCATGGTTTGTCATTCTATGAACCACAGAATATGGTTTATGTATTTTAAGATTTAACGAGGTGATAAGAATAGCAATTTATGAGTTGAGTAATGAACTTATTTTTCCAAATCCAGAGCTTGGTGAAGAGGATGGACTTCTGGCTTTTGGAGGAGATTTGTCTATGGAGAGACTTCTTCTTGCATACAGTAATGGAATTTTTCCTTGGTACAATGAAGGCGAGCCTATAATGTGGTGGAGCCCTAGACCTAGATTTATAATTAAACCTGATGAAATTCGCATTTCAAAATCTATGAGAAAGATAATTAGAAAAAGTCAGTTTAAAGTAACGTTCAATAATGATTTTGAAGGTGTAATAAGTAACTGTAAATCAATGAGAGAGAATAATGAAGGTACATGGATTACTGATGATATGAAAGATGCATATATAAATTTATTTAAGAATGGATATGCAGTTAGTGTTGAAACATATTTAGATGATGAGCTTGTTGGAGGACTTTACGGTGTTGTAATAGGCAGATGCTATTTTGGCGAAAGCATGTTTTCAAGAGTAAGCAACGCATCAAAAATAGCACTAATAACTCTTGCAGAAGTATTAAAAGAACAGAAATTTGAATTCATTGATTGTCAGGTATATACCGAACACCTTGAATCCATGGGAGCTCGCATGGTTCCGTTTGATGAATTTAAGGCTATGTTACATAGGGGGATTTATGAGTAGGGTTAAAATATATTTGGTATTTTAATCCATGATATTATCCAATTAAATGGAAATGATAAGTGTGATATATGTCAAATAGATTCTACAATAGGCAGATTTGAATAATTAGCAGTAATAAAAGGGGATATAATCATGAATGATAAAAGGATTTATTTTAGGATTAGAAATATTATTATATTTACTTTGCTTATGAACATGATATTTATATTTAATATCATGAAGACGAAAATTCTATGCTATATAATTGGAATAATAGTTTTATTATTATATCTATATATAAACATAATTCCATTAAGATTAAAAAAATTAAATAAAAGAGTGTGCATTATGGTATCAGGCTATGAGCTCATAGCTGACAGTTCTTTGGCAGTACTTATAGAAATAATACTGTATATTTTTTTATTAAATACAGATAATCTCACAATAAATTCTAAAGAATTTATAATTAATGGAATTACAGCAGTTTGCGTTTTGATAATTCCTGTTATAAACGGATTTATGAGAATGATGTTTACATCAAGAAATTTAGGAGTTGTTAACAGGCTTTTAATTGTTCTTTTATGGTGGGCTCCGATTTTAAATTTCATAATTTTAAATGGATGCTGTAAAAAAGTAAGATATGAGTATTTTTATGAACAGTCAAAGGAATTAAGAAATGATGTTAGAAAAGAAAATGAAGTATGCAGAACCAGATATCCAATTGTAATGGTTCATGGAATATTCTTCAGGGATTGGATGTTTATTAATTACTGGGGGAGAATACCAAAGGAACTCATGAGAAATGGTGCACAAATATTTTATGGAAAACAGCAGTCCTCAAATGCAGTATGTAAAAGTGCACAGGAATTAAAAGAAAACATTTTAAAGATAATAAATGATACTGGGTGTGAAAAAGTAAATATAATTGCACATTCTAAAGGTGGACTTGATTCAAGATATGCAATAAGCTGTCTCGGACTTTCAAAGTATGTAGCATCTTTAACTACTGTAAATACACCACATAGAGGCTGTAAATATGTAGATTTTTTATTAGATAAAGCACCTGATAAATTTAAGAATTATGTGGCGAAAAAGTACAATAGAACATTTGTAAAGCTTGGAGATAAGAATCCTGATTTTTTAGCAGGAGTAGCAGACCTTACATTAGAAAAATGTTCACAATTTAACATAAAGGTAAAAGATGTAGAAGGTGTTTTATATCAAAGTGTGACTTCTAAAATGAAAAATATGTTTTCATCAGGATTTCCACTAAATATTGGCTATATATTAGCAAAGATTTTCGATGGAGAGAATGACGGGCTGGTTGAAGTTTCTTCAGCTAAGTGGGGCAATTTCCTTGGCACACTGACTGCAGGAAAGAAAGGAATTTCTCATGGTGATATGGTTGACTTAACAAGACAGGATATAAGAGGGTACGATGTGTGTGAATTTTATGTGGATCTTGTCAGAAAGCTTAAGGAAAAAGGAAATTAAATATAAAATAGCATTTTAAAATTGGGAGTCTTGAAAATATCCATGGAAATTATGCGACCGACTATAAAATACTATTTGAATATTAAACATTATAATTGTATAATGTAAATAAATTATTTTAGGAGGGAAATTATGAGGACACTTAATATTAATAATGAAAACAAAATACATCATCATTACTAGAGACTTGATCTGTAAAAAACAGATACAAGTCTATCAGCATTAGGCTTGTATCTCTAGGTAATGATAAATTAAGTGAATTCATAATTTATTTACAGCCATGTGGGATATCTGCCTACATGGCTTTTTTGCATAAGAAAATATATAGGAGTGATTTAAATGAAGAAGAATATTATAAAACCAAGTATATTACCAGGATTTATGGAGCTTTTACCTAAGGAACAAGAAATATTTGATGACATGGTTTCTAAGATAAAAAATGTATATGAAGATAATGGATGCTTAGCAATAGATACGCCAATAATAGAAAAAGCAGAAGTATTGCTTGCAAAGACCGGGGGAGAAACAGAAAAACAGGTATATAATTTTCAAAAGGGAAAAAATCAGTTAGCTTTAAGATTTGATTTAACAGTACCATTTGCTAGATATGTGGCTCAATATTATAACGACTTAGTATTTCCATTTAAAAGATATCAAATAGGAAAAGTTTATAGAGGTGAAAGAAATCAAAAAGGTAGATATAGAGAGTTTTATCAATGTGATATTGATGTTATAGGAAAAGAAAAATTGAGCATAGGCAATGATGCATGGGTTATAAGTTTAGCATCTAAAGCTTTTAAATCAATAGGTTTAATAGATTATAGATTTCAAATAAGTAATAGAAAGATCTTAAAAGGCATATTGAGTGAATTAAAAATAGATAATGTTAATGAGGTTATGATATTAATAGATAAATATGACAAAGTAGGTAAAGATGTATTTTCTAAGGAGTTAGAAAATATTATAGGTACTGAAAAGAGCAATTATATTAATAAAGTATTAGACTTAAATGGTACGAATAAAGAAAAAATAGAAGAACTTTCAAAGTTTAATATTGAAAGTAAATATTTTATTGAAGGAATAGAAGAATTAAAAAAGATATGTTATACATTATCAATATTAGGTGTGAATGAGGAAGATTTTGAAATTAATTTAAAGATTATAAGAGGTTTAGACTATTATACTGGAACAGTTTTTGAAACTATATTAGTGGGAAATGAAGGGTATGGTTCTATCTGCTCTGGTGGAAGATATGATAATTTAGCTGAAAATTATACTAATAATATATTGCCTGGAGTAGGTATTTCTATTGGATTAACTAGACTATTCTTTGTTTTAAAAGAAATTGGATTTATAGATAAATATGAAATGAAAAATAAATTAGATTATTTAATAATACCAATAGGTGATACAATTGAATATTGCATAGAAGTAATGAATTATTTACAATATAATGGGAAAAAGGTTACAGTTTATTTTGAAGAAAGTTCGTTAAAGAAAAAAATGAATTACGCAAATAAGTTAGATATTAATAATGTGATACTAATTGGTGAAGATGAAGTAGAAATGAAAGAAGTAAAAATAAAAAATATGATAACAGGTGAAAGTAGAAATATTGATTATAGACTTTTGTAAAAGAAATATACTTAATCAGAAATCCATTTCTTCTTAATATTAAGTATGTATCTTTTGTGGAAAATAAATCCTAATAAAGAAAAAATATGGTATAATTACAAGGGAGTTTATATTATTCTAAAATATAAAGATATATTTATGGAGATAGGAATATGAAGGAGAAAAACAATTCTAAAAATTGGGGAATAGGAAGTGTATCTTTAATTCTTTCTATATTAGCGACTATGTTTTCTTTTACTTTCTTTAATGGAAAATATTTTGGGGAGCATATTTTAAAGCTAATGGGTATATCATTACCTATTAACGAAATATCGTTAGTCATGTTAGTTATAGCACTGTTTATAGGATATAAATATAAGGAGAATTATTTAGCTAAACAAGGATTTATATTATCGTTAATTATTATATTATTAATGTTTATTTTAATATTAACAAGTAAATTATTTTAATATAGTAGTTTATAGGATGAACTGTTAACTTGATAAATTAAAAGAAAAAATGATTTAATAAGTATAACATATTAATTAAAATCGCAGATTCATATTTTGAATGATGCGATTTTTTTTGTCTAAATATTCACGGTATAATGTGGAAATTTTTCACATGTTAAGAGTGTTAAAAGAAAAATATGGAATTAGTTACTTTTTGTGTTATAATACTCACTAATAAATGTGTTTTGGGAGGTTATAATATGAGAAAAAAAGACAGAGAAATTATTGATAAAGAAAAAATTGAACAGATAATTCAATCATGTGATTGCTGTAGAATCGGATTAGTTGATAAAGATAAACCTTATATTATACCATTGAATTTTGCATATATAAATGAAGGTGACAAGCAACTTTTCTATTTTCATGGAAGTAAGATAGGAAAAAAAATAGATTTAATAAATAAAAATAAGTATGCAGGATTTGAAATGGATACAAATCATATGCTTAAAAAAAGTGAAGAAGCATGTAAATATTCATTTAAGTATCAAAGTATAATTGGGACAGGAATTATTACTATTGTTACAGATTTAAATGAAAAAATAAATGGGTTACAGTTATTAATGAAACATTATTCAGATAAAGATAATAGGAGTTTTAATGAGAAAATCATAGAAGAGATTGCAGTTATAAAACTTGAAGTAGAAGAGATCACGTGTAAAGAGAATCAGTAGTGATTCTTGTAATTTATTAATAACTTTTATATGAAATTAAGGGAGTGTGGTAGATATGAAAACTTTAGAAACAGAAAGGTTGATACTTAGAAATTTCAAAGAGTCAGATTTAGATGATTTATATGAATATGCAAAGGTTCCAGGAGTGGGGGAGAATGCTGGTTGGCCACACCATGAAGATATAGAGAGTACTAAAAAAATTTTAAAGGATTTTATTGAAAAGGATGAAGTATATGCACTAGTTTTAAAAGAAAAAAATAAGGTTATAGGATCTTTAGGAATTCATAAAACAACAAAATTTAAAGAAAATAAATCTGATGTGAAAAGAGAGATTGGATATGTTTTAAGTAAAGATTACTGGGGAATGGGGTTAATGCCTGAGGCCGTAAAAGCAGCAATTAAATATGCTTTTGAAGAATTAAACGTTGATGTACTATTGTGTGGACATTTTAATTTTAATCTTAAATCAAAAAGAGTTATAGAAAAGTGTGGATTTGAATTTTATGCAGATGGTGTTTATAAGTCCGAATCTTTAGGAAAGACTTTTGATGAAAAAATATATAATATAACTAAGCAAAGATATTTTATAAATGAATAATAACTCTTTTATATGATTATAATTATTTTTAAAATTACTGTAAATTTGATTAAAAATATCAGTTGATTTGTTGGCGTAGCATTATTAAACCAATCCATAGAGATTATAATTTAACTTCAATAATAGTGAGTTATTAAAAATATAATCTACTATGGATTTTTTGTAAGCAATTAGTAATGTAATTTAATTGCTTATTTTAAGTAGAAATAAATTTTAAATATACTCTAATATTATATTAGAGTATATGAATGAATTATTTAGCTACAGAATAATTGTAATTAGCTGAATTATTACTATCCCAAGTGTTTGAATTATTCTTGAAACACATATTAAGTAGATAGCTTTCAGATGGTACAGTAATAGTTGCGGACCATGTTCCATCAGAATTTTTTGTCATTGGAGTATCTGTAGTTGTTGCCCAAGAATTATTTCCCCAATGTAATGTAATTGAAGATGAACTTGAAGCTAAAGTACCATTATAAGAAACTGTAACAGATTTTCCTGCAGTAGGCGCTGGAGAAAGTTTAACGGGTACGGTGCTTGACCATACTGGTAAAGTCCAGTTTTTACTACTATTATTATCCCAGTTACTACCGTCTGTAAAAGTAAAATTTAATGTGGTAGCAGAAGTTGGAATTGATATAGTTCCCTTCCAGAATCCACTAGAATCTTTAGTCATAGGAACATCTGTTGTACCTGTCCAAGAATTATATCCCCAGTGTAAAGAAACAGAACTAGAATTTGTTAAAGAACCATTATAATAAATAGTAAGATTTTTTCCTTGTAATAATTGGCTGCTATCATAATCTACTTTATAACCAGAAGTAGGTGCATAGCCAGTATTATTAGATGAATCATTTGAATTTGCTTTTACAGGAATAGTCCAATTTGCTGAATTATTGCTATCCCAAGTTGTTCCATCTGTAAAGCAAAAATCTAAATCTTTTGTAGCAGTACTTGGAACTGTTAAAGTTGTAGTCCAAGTGTTATTTCCTGAAGAAGTCATAGCAGTATTTGTTGGATTAGTCCAACTGTCATATCCCCAGTGAACTTTTACAGTAGAAGAATTCTGTAAGCTTCTACCAGAAGCGTTATAAGTTATTTTTATAGAGTTACCTGCAACTGCAGTAGAAGGATCACATGAGACAGTAGTTGTACTATTATTATTGTTATTATTATCATTTGTACTTGTACCATAAAGTACAACAATAGAATTTGCAGGAATAGTTCCTGAAATTGTTCCATTTGAAACTGTTAATGTACAGTTTGCACTTCCATGATTAGTATAAGTTCCATTTGCTAGATTTGTAGAACTATTTATTGAAGTGCTAGAACCAGAATTTACAATTACAGTACCGATAGTTCCACGATCTATTAACATAGTTTGATTATTATTTGTATATCTTATATATTCATTTTGACCTACCATTGCATTGTGGAATTTATTCACAGCAACTACATCAGCGTCTTTCCATAATGAATCACCTTCATTTCCAATACTACTTGTTGGTCTATCAAAGAATAATGGAACAGCATTAGCTCTTGATGCAGCCATAGCCCAACCTAATTTTCTTTGTGTATCAGATAGTCCTTTGCTTGTACCATCTTGATAAGTATCATGAGTTTCAACAAAATCTACTGCTTTATTGGAATCGATACCAGAATAACCATTGCCAATTGAACTTAAATTTGAAGATGTAATGGCATTTCTTAAAGAATATCCAAAATTGCTAGCTGTAACATTCATGAAATTTTCATATGATGAGATGTTGTCTACTGTACCATCTTGAAGAATTTCTCCATATATAAATAAGTTTGATTTATTATGAAGATTACCTAAAACATTAGTCCAATAGTTTCCAGCCCAAGATTGATTAGAATCTAAGCCAACATTAGTTTCAATATGTTTTGCAGCATCGAAACGGAATCCATCAGCACCAGCATCAACACATTGATTTAAAAAAGTTATAGCTTTATTTTGAACAGCAGTATTTTGAGTATTCAAATCAGGCATTCCAATACCTTTTTGTGTAATATCATATCTAGCATTCCAATTGCTACATTGTCCAAGATTATGATAGAAACTAGAATCTTTAAATGAAGAATCAACTGAAGCATCTAATTGATCTGCATTACCATTATTAGCCATATGATTCATTACTACATCTACTATTATTGAAATTCCATACTTATCAGCTTCAGTACATAGT
>OGTD01000414.1_pt1 | contig 12749 bp, 9 predicted proteins | sample 1574421 | NCBI WGS metagenome assembly OGTD01 (sample SAMN03295820, study PRJEB24534) | human gut metagenome | isolation source: fecal sample 1 from infant 3 | host: Homo sapiens | place: USA: Pittsburgh, PA | collected 2014-07
GTCCTAGATGAAAATGGTCAACCGTTACTTGAACCAAGCGGTGGTTTCCTGCAAGTTTCTGGAGCAAAAGTTTATTATGACACAACCTTGCCAGCTGATAAGCGTATTCTTGGCATTGAAATCAAAAATCCTGAAACAGGAAAATATGAAAAATTAAACCTTAAGAAAATCTACTATCTGACAACTAATGATTTCTTGGCTGCAGGTGGTGACGGTTATAGTATGTTGGGCGGAGCTCGCGAAGAAGGTCCTTCAATGGACGTTGCTTTTGCAGACTATTTGGCAAAAACAGACTTAACAGCTTATGCGGTTGTCAATCCTAATTCACGGACTATTTCAATCTCGACTGCACAATACAAGAAACTTCAAAATCAAGCTGCTAATCAAGTGAAGCCAAATGAAACTGGACAAAAAGAACTTGTGCCAGCGGTTCAAACAAATACACATCAAAGAACGGCAACGATTCCAGTAATGTACACAAACAATTTGTGCCTTCAGGTCAAAAGAACTTGCCAGAAACAGGTACAACAGATACTACCTTTATCAGTTTACTTGGCTTTGTCGTTGGACTTTTAGGATTATCTAGATTTAAAAAAGCTCACAAAGAATAAAATAAAAGGAAGCTAAGATTTTTTATCCTAGCTTCTTTTATTTCTGTTTAGGTTGTTGTTTTGTGATATTCAATCCGAAGGGAATGAGATTTTCTTGCTTCGTCCGAATCCGCTGAATATTATCTTTGTGTCGAACGATAATGATGAGCGCTAATGCCAGCACAATCACGGGAAAAAGCACATCGTAACGTGGCAAAAGAAAACTAAATAACGGGAAAATTAAGACTCCCAGAATAGCAGAGGCAGCAGCTGTCACACTTGAAAAAGAAATCATACTAGTCAAATACAAGCAGCTGAAAAAGATGACAGCTAAATAAGTGAAGAAAGTCGGTGAAAAGCCCAGAATGACACCTGCACTGGTTGCTACGGCTTTACCGCCCTTAAATTCTGCGAAAATGGGGAAGGTATGCCCAAGCACGGCTAAAAGTCCAAAAACAAGAGGAGAAATACCGTTGATATGAAGAAAAAATGGCAATAGTGTCGCAAACGTTCCTTTAAAAAAGTCGAAAATAAAGGTGATGATGCCTGCTTTTTTCCCAAGGACACGAAAGGTATTGGTCGTCCCTGTATTTCCGCTGCCGTATTCGCGGAGATTTTTATTGTAAAATACTTGTCCAATCCAAAGCCCGGCAGGGATTGAACCAATCAAATAAGCTGCTATCAATGTAAAAACTATCTTTATCATGCTTTTATTATACCATGAATTTTGATTTTGATAGTTGAACGACCAGAAATATTTTATAAAATTTGTCTAGGCTGAAAAAATGGTGGTGAGAAGCAGAAAGAATACACTATTTCTAAAAATCTTTGCAAAATTTGCTAAAAACTTGTAAGATAGAAAGGATGAATGATTCAGGAGGTTCCTTGTGGCAAAAAAGGAAATCAATATTAACAATTACAATGATGATGCCATTCAAGTATTAGAAGGATTGGACGCGGTTCGTAAGCGTCCTGGTATGTATATCGGATCAACAGATGCAACTGGGCTTCACCATTTGGTCTGGGAAATTGTTGACAATGCAGTTGACGAGGCTCTGTCTGGCTTTGGTGATAAGATTGACGTGACCATTCATAAAGACGGGAGTTTGACTGTAGCAGACCACGGTCGGGGAATGCCAGTCGGTATGCACGCTATGGGAATCCCGACAGTAGAAGTTATCTTTACGGTGCTCCACGCCGGAGGTAAATTCGGTCAGGGTGGTTACAAGACCTCTGGGGGGCTGCACGGTGTCGGTTCTTCTGTGGTCAATGCGCTGTCTAGCTGGCTGGAAGTTGAAATCACACGTGACGGAACGGTTTATCGGCAACGATTTGAGAAGGGTGGGAAACCTGTTACCAGTCTGGAAAAGATTGGCAAAGCTCCTAAATCAAAAACAGGCACAAAAGTTACCTTTATGCCTGACGACACGATTTTTTCAACGACAGATTTCAAATACAATACCATTTCGGAGCGGCTCAATGAATCAGCCTTTCTCTTGAAAAATGTTCACCTTTCTCTGACGGATGAGCGAACGGGCGAGTCTGTTGATTTTCATTATGAAAATGGGGTGCAAGATTTTGTCAGTTATCTGAATGAAGATAAGGAAACATTGACACCAGTTCTTTATTTCGAGGGAGAAGAGGGCGGTTTTCAAGTAGAAGTGGCTCTCCAGTACAATGACGGTTACTCAGACAATATCCTTTCTTTTGTCAATAACGTCCGCACCAAGGACGGTGGAACGCACGAGACGGGGCTCAAGTCAGCCATTACCAAGGTCATGAATGACTATGCGAGAAAGACCGGTTTGCTGAAAGAAAAGGATAAAAATCTGGAAGGTTCTGACTACCGCGAAGGCTTGGCGGCTGTGTTGTCTATCTTGGTGCCGGAAGAGCATTTGCAGTTTGAGGGTCAGACCAAGGACAAGCTAGGTAGTCCACTGGCTCGTCCTGTAGTTGATTCGATTGTGTCCGACAAATTGACCTTCTTCTTGCTGGAAAATGGCGAATTGGCGTCTAATCTGATCCGCAAGGCAATCAAGGCAAGAGATGCACGCGAGGCAGCCCGCAAGGCAAGAGATGAAAGCCGAAGCGGCAAGAAAAACAAGAAAGACAAGGGGCTTTTATCTGGAAAACTAACGCCAGCTCAATCCAAAAACCCAGCCAAAAACGAACTCTATCTGGTCGAAGGAGATTCAGCGGGTGGCTCTGCCAAGCAAGGACGCGACCGTAAGTTTCAGGCAATTCTGCCCCTGCGAGGTAAGGTCATCAATACCGCCAAGGCTAAAATGGCAGATATTCTCAAAAACGAAGAAATTAACACCATGATTTACACTATTGGTGCAGGTGTTGGCTCGGACTTCTCTCTAGAAGACGCCAACTATGACAAGATTATCATCATGACCGATGCTGATACGGACGGAGCCCATATCCAGACGCTCTTGTTGACCTTCTTTTACCGCTATATGCGTCCGCTGGTTGAAGCAGGACATGTCTATATCGCTCTGCCGCCGCTTTATAAGATGTCTAAAGGCAAAGGCAAAAATGAAGTTGTCGAATATGCTTGGACAGACGGTGAGTTAGAAGATTTGCGCAAGAAATTTGGCAAAGGTGCCACGCTGCAGCGCTACAAAGGTTTGGGGGAAATGAACGCCGACCAGCTCTGGGAAACCACCATGAATCCTGAAAATCGCACCCTTATCCGTGTCACTATCGAAGACCTCGCCCGTGCCGAACGCCGCGTCAATGTCCTCATGGGAGACAAAGTCCCGCCCCGCCGTAAATGGATTGAAGATAATGTCAAGTTTACGCTGGAGGAAGCGACGGTATTTTAAAAATAAAGGATAAGAAAATGGTTGAAAAAAAAGTTGATTTATTAGTATCATCCAAGCTTAAAGAACAAGGTTATACAGATAGCAGCATAAACTATGGATATTCTTTACCAGCTAATGGGAATAATGATTTCATACCAGATAAAGGGAAAAAGTATAGTTCCAAAGCTGGAAAAAATACAAGATCTGAATTTGAATTCCTCATTTTTGCTGGAAAAGGTAAACAGAAATCTGAAAGCTTGATTCTTGTTGAAGATAAAGATGAAATATCAAAATTGGGTAATGAAAAGGATATTACAGATAAGAAAAGGCTGTCACAGATGGCTGTCACAGATGGCTTCTTTTATGCGTACGATTTATTATCTAAAACAGAAAAAATCAAATCGATATTTGTGTTAGCTGTTGCTGGGGAAGAACTGGAAACTTCTGCAATTTTTGTTTACAAAAATTCGGCTATTATTGATAAGTATAGTAAATACTCTCCTGTTCAGGTAGATGATAAAATTTCATACATTCTTCTAGAAAAATGGAATGATTGGGAACAATTATCAAAGGAAAATTTTAATAAGTACATCAATGAAGTGATTTTGGGCTTAAATTCTCCTGATAATGAAATTAATCTTGCTCACATTAGGTCAGTTGCTGCTAAATTGTCAAATACTATTGATAAAAAGTTGAAATTAGATCCTTTTAAACGATTATTGCTTGTTTCTGGTTTGCTTCTCGGGATTAATGAAGATGAAGATTTAATTAAAAGTTTTAATAAACCCTATGGTGCTAAAGATTTATATAATCGAATTACAGCAGCCTTACCTGAAGAAAAATTTAGTTCTGACAAGAAACAACAACTGTTGACTAGTTTCAGTTTTATCAAAGACGATAAAAAAATTGTAACAGAATTAATTAATACAAAGAAAAAGAACACGACAGAAAAAGAATATCCTTTGGAAATTATAGCCAAGGAATTAAGTAAACCTTCTTCGGTTGGATATTCAATTCTTGATTTGATGAAACAGTCTAGCCATATTGATTTATTAGGTAATTTGTTTGACGTTTTTACCAAATATATGAACGTTGGGGGAGCAAGTGGGGATATTGTTCTAACTCCAAGTCACATTACTAAATTTATGGCAGAAGTTATTGATGTGGGGCCTACTGATTATGTTATAGACGTTACAGCAGGTACAGCAGGATTTTTAATTTCTGCCATGACAATTATGGATGATAAGGTTGATGCCAACACTGCTTTAACAATAAAAGAAAAAGAGGAGCAAAAAAAGGCAATTAAAGAAAATCAACTTTGGGGGGTTGAGTACGACGATAACATGTATGCGACAGCTGTTACAAATATGCTTTTACATGGTGATGGTAAAAGTCATATTTTTCATGGAGATTCCGAAAATAAGCGTGATTTAACTAGCGGTAAATCGTTTGATAAAATTTTTGCTGATGTTAAGTTTGATAAATTGTTGTTTAACCCACCTTATGATAATCAGGATAAATTTGTAAAGAACGGTCTTGATATTTTACGAATAGATGGAAAAGCTGCTATCATAATCCCTAAGCAAACTTTTAATAAAGGTGGAAGCATAGTTAAACAAATTTTTGAATCTCATCGCTTGGAGGCTGTTTTTGATTTACCAGCCGGTCAGTTTAAAAAGAAAAATGGAACGGTAGGTACTGATGTTGCAATCTTCATATTTACTGCTCACAAACCTCATGATTTTGACAAGGACTATGTGACTTTTGTCAAGCTATTAAAAGACGAGGTTGGGACAAAAGGGAATCTAAAGGGAGTGGCAAGTGATAAAACTGAGCGAATATACAAACGTATGTTAGAATTTGCTCAGAGTGGTTATCGAGATGAAACTATTCTAAAGAATAGAACATATTTTGCAGAACCTCTAACTGTGTTATTGGAAGAAGGCAAATATATGTATAAAAATTATGAGCCAAAACCTGATATTATTCCAACAGAGGAAGAGTTCATTAAAACTGTGGGAGAATATCTCGAATTTTTGTTGATGGAATCATATCGTATTATGGAGGAAGAAGCCGATGACGATATATAAGGATTTCTACATGTCACAAATTTTTGACTTTAGTGAAACAAAAGCAAAAATTAATGCAAATACTATATCAAATTTTAATGGAGAGTATCCATATGTGACGAGAAGCGAGAAAAATAATGGAATACAAGGCTATATTACCTATCCTAAAAAATATCTTAATGATGCTAATACAATAAGTCTAGGAATGGACACAGCAACTTTTTTTTACCAAAAAGACCCATATTTCACCGGTGACAAGATAAAGATATTATCTTTGATTAATAAAGAAGTTAATCTAAAGACTGTTCATCCCTATCTATTAACATCTATTAAGAAAGCTTTTTCAAGCTTTGGATGGGGAACTAATTCATACGATAGTGATACTCTCAAGTCTGTCATTATAAAACTTCCTGTTAAATCTGACAATGATTTAGAACCAGATTGGAAGTATATGGAGGATTATGTAAAAAATATCACACCGAATTATTTAGATGTAATTAAGAATCAAGGAAAGATACAAATAAATAAAATCCAAAATAAACAGTCTGGGATTGCAAAGCTGTTAAATATTACAGAGTGTGAATTGAGCAGAGAAGAAATTAATCTAGTCAATCAATTTCCTCACAAAAATTGGAAAGAGATTCCCGTTAAAAAAATTTTTGATGTTATTGAACGAGGTAAGAGGCTAATCGAGGCACAAAGACTTTCAGGTACTCTTCCCTTTGTCACAGCAGGTGTTAATAACCAAGGAATATCAAGTTACATTTCAAATCCAGAAGTTAAAGTATTTCCAGCTAATAGCTTAACTATTGATATGTTTGGAAAAGTATTTTATCGAGATTTTAATTATGGGGCCGATGATCATGTCGCAGTACTAGCAAAAGCAGATAACTCATTATCAAAAGAGACTTTGCTTTTTATTGCTCCAATTATCGAAAAAGCTATTAGAGGACAATTCGATTACTCTCAAAATTTTTATGCCTCTGATGTCTATGATATTGTCATTAAATTACCTCATTTATATGATAAAATTCCTGATTACAGATACATGGAAGATTTCTCAAAAATTATGGTAAAAAAAACAATTCAACACTACGAGCAAGAGATTGCTCGGCACGAGCAAGAGATTGCTCTTATTATTAGTAATTTTTTAGAAAATTTATAAAGAAATATTAAAATCCCACTGTCCGAGTTTCGGATAAGCTCGCTAGAGCAAAAGTAAAGTCATTCAACTTTCGGATAAGCGACTTTTTAGTAAATCCCGATTATTCTGTTTTCGGACAAGAGTTTTTGGAGAAAAAGACGAACGTTCCAATTTCGGACGAACGGTTTTTGAGTAAAAAGCCTTTTCCGAAACTGAATAATGTAAAAATGATATGAAATAGATTAGAATTTAAAAGAATTAGGAGAAAATAATGAAATTGACATACGGAATCACTACATTGGACACGAAAACTCTGGATAAAAGTGAATTTTCCCAGCTTGTGACCGAGTCGAAAGAGGCGATTGCTGCTTTTAACAAGGCGCACAAGGTTGAAAGTATTTATACGAGCAAGCTGGAAGAGATGAGCCAGCATTTGGCTAAGTTTCAGGAGGGGCTTCATCAGACGAAAGCCAGTCGCTTGGTGACCAGTTTAGACCAAGCCGACCGCGAGCGAGACGATGCTTTGGGTACGCTGACTGCTTTGGTGCGGGCATTTTCACGGGTCAAGGAGACTGCGACCAAAGAAGCCTACGATACCTTGGCAGGCTTGCTGAAAAATTATGCAGGGATTGCGGCTGCCAACTATGAAAAAGAGACAGAGGGCATCAACCACCTGCTCCAAGAGTTGAAGAAATCAACCTATCAAACGGCGCTGGCAAAACTGCACTTAGAAGCTCATGTGGAAAGCTTGTTGACTGCGCAAAAGCGGTTTGAAGAAGCCTATAAGGAGCGCTTGACCGAGTTGAAAGGCAAAGTGCCTAGCCAAAGCAAGCAACTCCGCATTCAGCTACAAGAAATCTACGATTTTCTGCTGGATTTCACCGCTATCATGACTTATGCCTACCCAGAAAGAAGCCACTATGCAGATCTGCGTGACCAACTCAATGCTATTCGTAGCCGTTACAAAAAAAGCAAAGCGGTTAAGAAAGTGAAAGAAGCGATCTAACAAAAAGGTAGGTACTGCCATGAGAACTGAAAGTGAAATGTTGGATTTGATTTTACGAATTGCAAAAGTCATACAAGCGGATGCAGTCGCTCTATCTGGCTCGCGGGCAAATCCGAATGCTCCCAAGGACGAGTTTCAAGATTATGATGTGGTCTACATTGTGGATGATTTGGCTGCTATGGTAACCGACCTTGCTTGGTTAGAAGCGTTTGGCAAGCGCATCATCGAGCAACATAATATACTTGACCATCGCCGCCTCTATCTCATGCTCTTTGAAGATGGCAATCGGATAGATCTGACCCTTTGCCCCAAGGAGCATATCAAAGAATGGGTGGATAGCGAAGCAGATTTCACAGTGCTGGATGACCCTAAGGGACTCTTTCAGCCCTATACACCTACTCCCAAACGTTATTGGACAAAACCAGCGAGTGCAGATGATTTTGCAAAATCGTGCAATGAATTCTGGTGGGTTTCAGCCTATGTTGTCAAGGGGATTCAGCGTCAGCAATTTGTGTATGCGGTGGATCATCTCTATGGTATCTGTCAGAAAGAATTGTTGAAATTATTGACTTGGCAAGTGGCAGAAGAAAAGGGAGTGATTGATGTCGGCAAAAACTACAAGTATCTGTTTCAGTATTTGCCCGCTGAGAAGGAAGAAGAATTTGCCACTTTGCTTGATTTTTCTGATAAAGAAAGCCTTATCCAGTCTTTACTGTCTACGCAGCAATTTTTTCACAAAGAAGCTCAGGTTTTCTCTCTCAAGACTGGTTTTCCTTATGATAAAGAAACTGCAGAAAAAATGATTCAGTACACTAAAGAAAAACTGAATCTAAGAAAGTGATAATCCACTTTGCTCATTCATAAGAGATGCCTCTTACATCAGGAAGCATTAAAAAAGAAAATTACAGAAAGGATAGTTTGGTTGTATAGCAACTGAACACGGGACTAAGACTTAGAAAAAAAGATAAATCGATTGGAGTTCATCGAACCCTGCATCGATTTCCTATTTTTCTACAGAAATTTTCGGCAAGCCGAAACGTCCCTTTGTATCTTATGAGTAACATTCAAAACATGTCCTTAGAGGACATCATGGGAGAGCGTTTTGGGCGCTACTCCAAATACATCATTCAAGAGCGGGCTTTACCCGATATTCGTGACGGACTGAAGCCCGTGCAGCGTCGGATTCTTTATTCGATGAACAAGGACGGCAATACCTTTGACAAGGGCTACCGCAAGTCGGCAAAGTCTGTCGGAAATATCATGGGGAATTTCCACCCGCATGGTGACAGCTCCATTTACGACGCCATGGTGCGTATGTCTCAGGACTGGAAGAACCGTGAGATTTTAGTGGAAATGCACGGAAATAACGGTTCTATGGACGGCGATCCGCCAGCCGCTATGCGGTACACCGAAGCTCGTTTGTCTGAGATTGCGGGCTACTTGCTCCAAGACATCGAAAAGGACACCGTGCCTTTTGCTTGGAACTTTGACGATACGGAGAAAGAACCGACCGTATTGCCTGCTGCTTTTCCCAATCTTTTGGTGAATGGGGCGACAGGGATTTCTGCTGGGTATGCGACGGACATTCCGCCTCACAATCTGGCAGAAGTCATCGATGCGGTGGTCTATATGATTGACCACCCCAAAGCTAAGGTTGACAAACTCATGGAGTTTCTGCCGGGCCCTGACTTTCCAACGGGAGCTATTGTGCAAGGGCGAGATGAGATTAAGAAAGCCTATGAGACTGGAAAGGGGCGCGTTGTCGTGCGTTCTCGGACGGAGATTGAAAAGCTCAAAGGCGGCAAAGAGCAGATTGTTGTCACCGAGATTCCTTACGAGATTAACAAGGCTGTTCTGGTCAAGAAGATTGATGACGTTCGGGTCAATAATAAGGTAGCTGGCATTGCAGAAGTGCGAGATGAGTCTGACCGTGACGGGCTTCGTATTGCCATTGAGCTGAAAAAGGATGCCAATACCGAGCTGATTTTGAATTATCTCTTTAAATATACGGATTTGCAGGTCAATTACAATTTTAACATGGTGGCTATCGACAACTTCACGCCTCGTTTGGTAGGAATTGTGCCGATTTTGACTAGTTACATTGCCCACCGAAAAGAGATTATTCTGGCGCGCAGCCGATTTGACAAGGCAAAAGCAGAGAAGCGCCTGCATATCGTAGAAGGCTTGATTCGAGTGATTTCTATCTTGGATGAAGTGATTGCGCTCATTCGTGCATCGGAAAATAAAGCTGACGCCAAGGAAAATCTCAAAGTCAGCTATGATTTTACCGAAGAGCAGGCAGAGGCTATTGTTACTCTCCAACTTTATCGCTTGACCAATACAGATGTGGTGATTCTGGAGGAAGAGCAGGCGGAATTACGCGAAAAAATTGCCATGTTTTCTGCCATTATCGGCGATGAGCGGACCATGTACAATCTCATGAAGCGTGAACTGCGTGAGGTCAAAAAGAAATTTGGCAATCCTCGTCTTAGTGAATTGCAAGATACGGCGAATGCCATTGAGATTGATACGGCTAGTCTGATTGTGGAAGAAGAAACCTTTGTCAGCGTCACTCGTGGCGGCTACCTCAAACGCACCAGTCCACGTTCTTTCAATTCATCAACGGTTGACGAGGTCGGCAAGCGCGAGGACGACCGTCTGATTTTTGTCAGCTCGGCGAAAACCACTCAGCACCTTTTGATTTTTACCAATCTTGGAAATGTCATCTATCGACCAGTTCATGAATTGGCAGACATTCGCTGGAAAGAAATCGGGGAACACCTCAGCCAGACTATTACCAATTTTGAGACCAACGAAGAAGTCATCTACACTGAGTTAGTAGATAATTTTGACGAAGGCACTTATTTTGCGGTAACAAAACTAGGGCAAATCAAGCGTGTAGAGCGAAAACAATTCAGTCCTTGGCGCACCTATAAGTCCAAGTCTGTTAAATTTGCTAAATTAAAAAATGAAGACGACCAAATTATCACACTTTCTCCAATCAAGCTAGACGATGTTATGCTAGTGACCCAGAACGGCTATGCCTTGCGGTTCAATATCGAAGAAGTACCAGTTGTGGGCGCTAAGGCAGCAGGTGTCAAAGCTATCAATCTCAAAAAAGATGATGTCTTAGCAGCGGCTTTTATTGCCAATACTGATTCACTTTATATCTTGACCCAGCGCGGAGCGCTCAAGCGAATGGCAGTTGCAGATATTCCTGTGACGAGCCGAGCAAATCGTGGTTTGCAAGTGTTGCGCGAGCTGAAGTCCAAGCCACATCGTATTTTCCAAGCAGGTCCTGTCTTTGGAGAGCAACCTGCAGAACTAGACCTCTTTAGTTCAGATCATCCAACAGCAGAAGAAGAGCAGATTCTTTCTATTGTTTCTAACAAAGGAACGACTTACCAAGTGAATCTTGCTGACCTCGGTTTGTCTGAAAGAACCAGCAACGGTAGCTTTATCTCTGATACTATTTCTGATGAAGAAGTGTTCTCTGCGAATATTAAATAATTGAAAATCAGTCCAAGCGGCTGATTTTTTATTGTCTTTATAAACTAAAATTAAAAAATTTTCAGAATTTTGCAAAAAACTATTGAAAATATCTAAAAATAGTGTAAAATAAAAATCATAAAATTAAAAAGGAGAATGTTATGTCAGTAAATCTTGATTGGGAAAATCTTGGTTTTTCCTATATGAAATTGCCTTATCGTTATCTTGCTTATTATAAAAATGGTCAGTGGGAAAAAGGAGGATTGACTGAAGATGCAACTCTGCACATGTCTGAATCATCTCCTTGCCTTCATTACGGTCAACAAGCCTTTGAGGGAATGAAAGCTTATCGCACGAAAGACGGCGGCGTACAGCTATTTCGTCCAGATCAAAATGCAAAACGTCTGCAACGCACCTCAGACCGTCTCTTGATGCCACAAGTTCCGACTGATATGTTTGTAGATGCTGTGAAGCAAGTGGTTCGTGCCAATGAAGAATACGTTCCACCGTATGGAACAGGAGGAACCCTTTATATTCGTCCGCTATTGTTAGGTGTTGGTGACATCATCGGTGTTAAACCAGCAGATGAATACATTTTCACCGTGTTTGCTATGCCGGTTGGAAATTACTTTAAAGGGGGCTTGACTCCGACAAACTTTATCGTTTCTGACAAGTATGACCGTGCTGCTCCTTATGGAACAGGTGCTGCTAAAGTCGGCGGTAACTACGCAGCAAGCTTGCTTCCAGGGCAAATGGCTCACGAAAAGAAATTTTCTGATGTCATTTATCTAGACCCTGCCACTCATACGAAGATTGAAGAAGTGGGGTCTGCAAACTTCTTTGGAATTACCAAAGACAACGAATTTGTAACACCATATAGCCCATCTATCCTGCCTTCTATCACAAAATATTCTCTTCTATATTTAGCAGAACATCGTTTGGGCTTGAAAGCTATCGAAGGAGATGTACCAATTGATGATTTGGATCGTTTTGCTGAAGCAGGGGCTTGCGGTACAGCAGCGGTCATCTCTCCAATTGGTGGTATTCAGCACGGCGACGATTTCCATGTCTTTTACAGTGAAACAGAAGTTGGACCTGTCACTCGAAAACTTTATGATGAATTAACCGGTATTCAATTTGGTGATGTTGAAGCACCAGAAGGCTGGATTGTAAAAGTTTAGAAATTTTTGAAGCTATCTCACCGTTGAGGTAGCTTTAGTTTCGCATATTGCTTGCTAGTTTTTCTATTTTTTTGTAAAATAGAGATTTGAAAGAGGTATATGATGAGTAAAAAAGACAAAAAGATTGAAATCCAATTAGCAGATAGCCAAGTAAAAGTAGGGTCTGAACAATACGAAGGTTATGCTTTATCTATTGGTAAAAAAGTCATTGGTCAAATTGCTGAGTTAGACGGGCAATTTGCTATCATAAAAAATGAAAATGTTGATAGTTTTTATAAAAAACTTGAAAATGCCGTGGAAAAATTGATTGAAACCTATAATTTGGGGAAATAAATGCTTGTGTTTTCTTTTCATCAATGGTATAATAAATACTGTTGATTATACAGGAGAGGTAGCGAAGAGGCTAAACGCGGCGGACTGTAAATCCGCTCCTTCGGGTTCGGGGGTTCGAATCCCTCCC
>OGTD01000420.1_pt1 | contig 12617 bp, 10 predicted proteins | sample 1574421 | NCBI WGS metagenome assembly OGTD01 (sample SAMN03295820, study PRJEB24534) | human gut metagenome | isolation source: fecal sample 1 from infant 3 | host: Homo sapiens | place: USA: Pittsburgh, PA | collected 2014-07
GCCCATCTGTCCACGGTGATCCTGACACAGATCCATCACGGCACCGATGAAGTCCTTCGGTGTGATGATATCGGCGGCGACCATCGGCTCGACGATCCTCTTGATCTTGCCGTCGGGGAATTCACTCGGATTGGTCACGCGATGCACGCTACCGTCCTCGGCGGTGACCTCATACGGCACGTTTGGGGCGGTGGAAATCAGATCGAGATTGAATTCGCGGCTCAACCGTTCGGTCACAATCTCCATGTGGAGCAGGCCGAGGAAGCCGCACCGGAAGCCGAAGCCCAAGGCCACGGAAGTCTCCGGCTCGTAGATGAGGGCCGCGTCGTTGAGTTTGAGCTTGTCGAGCGCCTCACGTAATTCCGGGAATTGGGCGTTATCGATCGGGAACAGGCCGGCATAGACCATCGGCTGCGGGTCGCGATAGCCTTCCAGCGGCTCAGTGGCCGGATTCGCGGCGGAGGTGATGGTGTCACCGACCTTGGATTGGCTGACGTCCTTGGCTCCGGTGATCACGTAACCGACCTCACCGGCTCCAAGTGCCTTGGTCGGCATCATGTCGGGGCTGATCACGCCGATTTCGATCGGATCATGGGTCATGCCGATACCCATCATGTGCAGCTTCTCACGGGAACGCAGTTCGCCGTCGACCATACGGATATAGGTGACGATGCCTCGGTAGGAGTCATAGACCGAATCGAAGATCAACGCGCGGGCGGGAGCATCCGGCTCACCTTTCGGAGCCGGTATATCGGTGACGATGCGATCAAGCAGTTCGGCCACGCCTTCGCCGGTCTTGCCGGAGACGCGTAGCACGTCAGACGAATCGCAGCCGATCAGGCCGGCGATCTCCTCGGCGTGTTTGTCGGGTTCGGCGCTCGGCAGGTCGATTTTGTTCAGCACCGGGATGATGGCCAGATCATGGTCGATGGCCATGTACAGATTGGACAGCGTCTGCGCTTCGATGCCCTGCGTGGCGTCGACGAGCAGCACGGCACCTTCGCATGCGGCCAGTGCACGGGAGACTTCGTAGGTGAAATCGACGTGGCCCGGAGTATCGATCATGCCAAGTGTGTATTCGGTGCCATCAAAGGTCCACGGCACGCGCACGGCCTGCGATTTGATGGTGATGCCACGCTCCTGCTCGATATCCATGCGATCGAGGAAGCGGTCACGCATCTCTCGTTCCGGTACGATGCCGCTGAGCTGCAGAATGCGGTCCGCCACCGTCGATTTGCCGTGATCGATATGCGCGATGATGCAGAAATTGCGGATCAACGACTGATCGGTGAAACCGGGCTGATTATGCTGCTGGCCCACGCCATCCTCCTCCTGAAATACGTAACGCAAACGATTCTAACCGCTGGTATCGGCAGGGTGCGCCGCGACACTCCTAGGCCCGCTGGCGATTTATCCGCGCGCCATGTTATCATTTTCGTTTGTATGTCCTTATAGAAAACGTCGTTTGGAGTAATAGTGGCAAACATTAAGTCGCAGAAGAAGCGCGTTCTCACCAACGAGAAGGCCCACAAGCGTAACGTGGCAGTGAAGTCCGGCCTGAAGACCGCCGTTCGCGCCACCCGCGAAGCCATCGCCGCCGGCGATAAGGCCGCCGCCGAGGCCGCCTACAAGGTCGCGGCCCAGAAGCTCGACAAGGCTGCTGGCGCCGGCGTGATCCACAAGAACCAGGCTGCTAACCGCAAGTCCGGTCTCGCCGTGGCCATCAACGCTCTCTGAGTTTTCGTAACTCACCGTTTATATGGAAGCCCCGCAGATTCTCCTGCGGGGCTTCTGCTATTCATGCCTGTCGTCTTTGCCGTCATCATCTTTGTCGGGATGGATGACAGGGCGTTTCAGATACTTTGATTCACCCGGTAGATACGTATTGTGCCGTGCAAGAGCGCCAGGCAACTGAATATCGAAGATCACCGACGCCAATCGCATACCGACCATGAGTACGACGATGAGCACATCAAGCACGACCTCCGCCGGGAAAGCGATGATGCCGGCATTCACACCCTTGCACACCAACACGGTGAGTATGCATCCGACGGCGGATGGCACCGCATACCAATGTTTGTCACGAATCACCATGGGAACTTCATTGATGAGCATGTCCCTGATCAGTCCGCCGCCCAATGCGGTAAACATGCCCAGAAAAATCGCCGTGGTGCCGGACATGTGGTACATCATGGCCTTACTGGTACCGTTAACGGCGTACAATCCCAGCGCCAGCGCATCCAACGACAGCATGGACCATCTGAGTTTGTTGATTTCCGGATGTGCGACGGCCACGGTGACGGCCGCCAGCAGCGCGGTGATCACCAGCCCCTTGTCGGAGACGCCTGCGGGAGGGAGCGCACCGAGCAACACATCACGAATGATGCCGCCTCCCAATGCGGTGAGCCATGTAGTCACGAGAATCGCAAAGACATCATATCCCTTGCGCACGGCGGCAAGTCCGCCGACCATACCGCAGCAGAACGTCGCCAGGTATTCGATGCCCATGAAAAACCCGTTGCTTTCCAGGGCCACTTCCATATCTTCTCCCCCTCCCTCACAAGGTTCCTTCATGCAACTGCAAAAATACCATAGCCCGCAGGTGCCATATCACCATAAAAGAGCCGGAGGGCGGTATATGCATCGTACGACACGTCCGGCCTTCAGGCCAAGTTTACGATCGTACGACGTATATACCGCCCTCCGGCGGTCTACGCGCTGTTAGGAAACGGTCTTAGCGAAGATCAGCAGACCTTCCACATCCAGTTGTGCGGATCCTCGATCTCGCCGAGCTGAATGCCGAGCAGCTGGTTGCGCAGGGCGACGGTGAATTCGCCGGAGCCGCCATCCGCGACGGTCACGTCGAACTTCTCGGACTTGAAACGGCCAATCGGGGTGATGATGGCTGCGGTACCGCAGGCGAACACCTCGGTGACCTCGCCGGACTTGATGTCTTCGAGCAGCTGATCCAAGGCGATCATGGTTTCGACCACGTCGTGGCCATTGTCCTGGATGAGCTGAATCAGGGAACGGCGGGTCACGCCCGGCAGGATGTTGCCGGTCAGGGACGGAGTCTCCACGTGGCCATCCTTGTGCACGACCATCATGTTCATGCCGCCAAGCTCCTCGAGGTAGGTCTTGGTGGCGGCGTCCACGAAGCAGACCTGTTCGCAACCGTGGTCAATGCCGGTGTATTCACCGAGCAGGGAAGCCGCATAGTTGCCACCGCACTTGGCGAAGCCGGTGCCACCAGGGCCGGTACGGAACCACTTGTCTTCAACCCAGATGCTGACCGGCTTCACACCGCCCGGGAAGTACGGACCAGACGGGGAAGCAATCACGCAATAGTCCACTTCATGCGGTGCCCGCACGCCAAGGAACGGCTCGGAGGCGAACATGAACGGACGCATGTACAGGGTGTACTCACGACGGGACGGCACCCAGTTCACATCACGCTTGACGAGAGCAGCCACGGAACCGATGAAATCGTCAATCGGCAGTTCCGGAAGGTACAGACGCTTGGCGGAATTCTGGAATCGTTCGGCATTCGCATCCGGGCGGAACAGCCAAGTGGAGCCGTCGGCGTGACGGTAGGCCTTGAGACCTTCGAAGCATTCCTGAGCGTAATGCAACACGGATGCGCCCGGATCCATCTTCAGCGGCGCATACGGTTCGATGCGGCGATCGCCCCAGCCTTCGCCCTTGGTCCAGGTCATGTGGGCCATATTATCGGAGAACACCTGACCGAAGGCCGGCTTGTCGATGAGCTCGGCGCGCTTGGCGTCGGATGCCGGGTTGTCGTTAGGGAGCACGGTGAACTTCTCGGTGAGCTTGTCAAGCTCCGCCGGATCGTGATGATTCTGTTCAGTCATTCTTAACTTCTTCTTATGCATCAGCCGCTTTCGCGGCATGCGGATGTTGACATGCCAGCGCTTGTGGCGCCGGCTCTGGTTAGTACTTTCTCACACCATAATCTCAATCGATAACCATCGTTCGCGATATGAGATGGCATGAAACGTAGCGGAAACAAAGGAGTCCGCGCATGCAATCTACATGCGCGGACTCCGTAATCGAACGCTTGCGGAAACGAGCTATCTCACTCGGCGTCGGCGGTCTCGGCGGCGTCGGCGGCCGGGGCTGCCTCAGCGGCATCTTCCGGCACCTCGACGGTGACGACGGACTCTTCCGGATCCTCAACGTCAAGCACGACGCCTTCCGGCAGCACGACGTCCTTGGCGAAGACCTTGGCGCCATCGGTCAGGCCATCGACGTTGACCACGATCTTCTCGGGCAGGTTGGCGACGTCGGCGCGGACCTTGAGCTCCTGAATGTCGACGAACGCGACGGCGGCACCCTTCGGAGTGCCTTCGACGAACACCGGCACCTCGACGTCGATCTTCTCGCCGGCCTTGACCTCATAGAAATCAACATGCTCGACGATGCGCTTCACCGGATTGCGCTGCACGTCCTTGACGATGGCCATCTTGGTCTGCTCGCCGTACTTGATGGTGAACAGAGCGTTGGTGTGACGCAGGGACAGGGTGGTCTCCTTCATCGGCAGCTGCACGAAGACCGGAGCCTCACCGCCGGCGTACACGGTGGCCGGAATCAGCTTGGCGACGCGCAGACGGCGGGCAGCGCCCTTGCCGAACTCGGTACGAGCGGCGCCTTCGAGGGTAATGGTGGTAGCCATAATCGATATCTCCTTGATATTCGTTCTTCTGTTTCGGCGCATCAACGAGCCGCGAAGACACTCAAGGAGTGCACTCACACGCCGAGTCGATTACGGAAGCTCATGCTTCCCTCGCCAAGACAACAGTCCTTAAGTATACACATCGGTCTGACAATGCGTGTTCAACGCCGCAAAGGTGCGGAACACACGTACAATCGAACACATCGGTCATCATGTATGAACAGGGAACGAATACACGAAATCAACGAATCGAGGCAGCAATGAGGCGCACCCATTCTGATATCGCCCGCACCATCTGCATTGCAACGGGAGCCGCGGCCGTGGCATCTGCGGGAGCGCTGGCCATTTGCGCAAATTCGCTGTTCAGGTTCGCTTTGGACTCGCAATGCAAGAAGTCCATGTTCCGTCAGTCCCCGCCGGACGATCCGGAACGCGAACGTCTGATGAATACCGGCGAGGCACGCGAAGCCGGCGTATGGTTTCAAGAGACCAAGCAACCGGTCACCATCACAAGCTTCGACGGTCTTACGTTGCATGGTTGGCTGTTCGACCCGGATTGCATAAGCCCGAAACCGCATCTTTACGCGATTTGCTGCCATGGGTATACGGGTGAGCCCGCGGAGATGGCAACATGGGCGCATCGCTTTGCACGCCTCGGTTTCACGGTGCTGGTGCCGGCGCAGCGCGCGCACGAGATGAGCGAGGGGCGCTATACCGGCATGGGATGGCTGGAACGCAATGACCTGCTCAATTGGATTCATCTGATCATCGAAAGCGATCCCGAAGCCCGTATCCTGCTGCATGGCAATTCGATGGGCGCGGCAACGGTGATGATGACCGTCGGAGACCCAAGGTTGCCCCGTAATGTGGTTTCCGCCATCGAAGACAGCGGCTACGCGTCGGTGAGACTGCAATTCATCGATACGTCCCGTGCGATGTTCCATCTGCCAAAGCTGCTCGCGGCGATGTGCGTGGACGCGGCGGGACTTGTCTGCAAGTACAAGGCCGGCTACGACTTCAACGATGCCTCGAGTATGGAGCAACTCCGCCATGCGACGATTCCGGTGCTGTTCGTCCACGGAGACGCCGACACCTTCGTATCCCCACGTTTCCTCGATATGAATTTCAACGCCTGCTCAAGTCTCGACCGTGAAAAGTTGCTGGTGCCAGGCGCCGATCATGTGATGGGCTCGGTGGTGGCGCCGGACGTGTACTGGCGCAAGATCGAACGATTCGTCAGGCGAACGTTCAGATTGTAGGATTCGTCCGTTTCACCGCTTCTCGCCGGGATTGCAGATCTGCATGGCCACGCCGTCCTCCATGATCTGGAAGCCGTGCTTCTGGTAGAACGACGCGTTCTTGCTCTCCTCCGGCATGACCTCGATATACAGGTAATCACGGTATCGGTCTTTGACCATGCCGACCAGATGTCCGGCGATGCCGTGACCCTGATATTCCGGATCTACAAGTACGTAGTGCATGTAGGCCACCATCTCGGTATCGTCAAGCACGCGCACCAAACCGGCAAGACGGTCACCATCCCAAGCCGAAAACACGGTGGACGAGCCCATCAACGCCTTGTACAGGCGTTCCGGATACTCCCCTGACACCCAGCCGACGGAACGGAATAGCCGCTGCGTCTGCTCTTTGGTGAACTTCTTCTCATCGGTATATGTAATCTCCATAACCTGCACGGTATCACACGCTACCCCCTTGACAATCAAAGGCGAGGCCGTGATCTTCCGTCAGGCGGTGTGGCTTCGCACCACGTCGAGGATGGTTGCGCCTCCAAGCAGGGCCATGACGCCACCGGTAACGATGGAAAGGATGCTTTTGCCGCGTGAACTGGTGAGTTTGGCGGAGAAGGTGGCGGCCGCACAGGCCACGACGGTGAGAATCACACCGCCTTCGATGGCGTGGATCAGTCCAAGCGACAGACCCATTTGGAGATTGCCGACGCCGGACACGAGGAACTGCGGGATGACTGCGATGTAGAAAACGCCTATTTTCGGGTTGAAGAAATCGGTGAGGAAACCGCGCCACCATGAAGAGAACAGGCTTGGCCTGGAGGTCGGGGCGATCATGGACCGTGCGACGGATTCCGTGGATGCGGTGGAGTCATCGGCGGCTTCCCGAGGTTGCATTTCGGTTTGCTTCGTTGCGATGCCAAGCTTGCGCTTCGCCCAATCGGACATGCCGGACATGCTCCATGCCAGATAGAACAGATACATGCCTCCGATCACGCGGATGATGTCATAGGCCAGCGGGAATGCGGAAATCAGTGCGGCCAGGCCCAATGACGCGGCGACGGCCCATACCAGCACGCCGCATTGGATGCCGAATCCCGCCATGATGCCGTTGCGTCGCCCATAGTGGATTGCCTCGTTCATGGTCATCACCATGTCGAGACCTGGCACCATGGCCATGGCTCCGGCCAGCACCGCGAACCCCAGCAACGCCTGCATGTACGTCATGTCGTTCCTCCCATTGCGTGACGCATTCCACTATGCCATCATGGAAGGTCATTTCCCCTATGCAGAAAAGCCTCCAAACATGAAAAATCGTGATGTCCCGCCGCTATCCACGGTGGGACATCACGCCCTCATATCGCATTCGCCTTTGGGATTCCCAACGGCCATCCATCGGCGAATCGATGTGACTGAGCACTCAGAGCATCGACTCGTACAGCTTCTCCAACGATTCCTCGGTGGTGACGAGCTGGGAGCCCGGCGTGTTCACAAGATTGCCCGGAGAGACCTTCTGGGCGTTCTGCGCCAACCATGGAATGTCCTTCTTCTCGATGCCGAGATCGCGTAGCGTCACGTTGAGATCAAGATCCGCGAGCAGTCTCTTCACTCGTGGCGCGCAATCCTCGGCGGTGAAGCCGCCCAGAATCCTCGCGATACGACCGTACTTGAAGCGGTTGTACTGATAGGTCGCTTCGATGGCGGTCGGCTCGATGGCAGCCAGGCCCTTGCCATGGGTGACGTTCCTCAGACCACTGACCGGATGTTCCATGGCGTGCGCCAGAGTGATGCCGGCGGTGTTGATGACCATGCCGCCGATGGTGCCGGCGAGACAGACCTTGGCCCACTGTTCGTCGGTGCCCTCACCTCAATACAGGCTCACGATGTTGTTGGCGATGAGCGGAATTGCATACAGGGCGAGCGCATCGGTGAACGGCTGTGCATTATTGGCGGTGAACGCCTCGATGCAGTGACATAGCATGTCGCAACCGTTGGCGGCGATCACGCTGCTCGGCATCGTGCGCATCAGGTCGGGATCAACGATGGACGCGGTGGCCACAAGCGCCGGGCTGCGCAACGACTTCTTGTCGCCGTTGTCCGGGTTGGTCATGACCGCGAAGCCGTTGGCCTCGGATCCGGTGCCGAAGGTGGTCGGCACGAGGATGAGCGGCAGGGCCTTGTCGGAGGTACGCTCGCCATAGATGTACTCGCTGACGCCACCCTCGTTTTCGGCCATGAACGCAATGCCCTTGGCCGCATCCATGGTGCTGCCGCCGCCCAGACCGATCACGACATCGACCTGCCGGTCCTTGGCGAGTCGGGCACCCTCCTCGACCGTGGTGGTCAGCGGGTTCGGAGTGACCTTGTCGAAGAGCACCGTGGTCAGGCCCGCTTCTTCGAGCAGGCCGCTGATCTTGTCGTAGGTGCCGCTGTTCTTCACGGAATGGCCGCCGGTGACGATCATTGCGGTGGTACCGTGCGCGGAGGCGATCGTACCGACCTCACGTACCTTGCCCTTGCCGAACACCAGATTGACCGGCAGGAAGTAGCCGAAACCGTTCGCCCACTCGTCGGGGGCGCTGGCTTCGGACGCTGCGAGGTTGATGACCGCGGAGGATTCGGAAACCGTCTTTTCCTGTTCGTCGCCGTTATCGAGTTCGCTGACGTACAGCTGCGCATAATAGCCGAACTTGTCCTTGTAGACCATCTTGCTGAAGATGAAGAACACGACGCCGAGCGCGGACCAGCCGGCGACCATGAGCCATTCCTGCGGAGCCAGGGTCACACCGGTGCCCGGAAGGATGTACAGCATGATCATGATGCCGGACATCAGCACGGCCATGGTGCCGATGAGCTTCCAATGCTTCACCCGATACGGGCGAACCATGTCCGGTTCCTTCACATGCAGGATGATGAAGGACAGCGATACCATGCAGTATGCGAGGATGCATCCGAAGTTGCCTGCGTCCACGACCCACACGAGCATCTTACGTCCGGCGAACGGTGCGAGCACGCTCAGGATGCCGACGACGATGATGGCGACGTACGGGGTCTTGGCCTTGGAATGCAGCTTGGTGAAGAAACGCGGGATCATATAGGACTCGGCCATGGAGTACATGGCGCGGCTGCCGCCGATCATGAACGAGTTCCAGCTGGTGAGGATGCCGCACATGCCGGCGAGAATCAGCACCTTCGCCATGATGTTGCTGTGGAAGGCCGCGGCCATGGCGTCGGCGGTGACCAAGCCGGTGCCATTGGCGGAGGCGGCGATCTGATCGCCGGTCATCACGTAGCCCACGGAGAAAATCACCAACGCATAGAAGCTGATGCCCAAAACGATGGAGAGGATGAGGATCTTGCCGATCTTCTTAAGCGGCACGTTGATCTCTTCGGCGGCCTGTGGAATCACGTCAAAGCCGATGAAGAAGAACGGGCTGACGGCGGCGACCTTGACGATGGTGGCCATCATGCCGCCCATGCCCGAGCCTTCGAACATCTGGTCCTGCAGGTTGGAGGCATCTCCGGTGATCACGGATGCCGCGATCAGCAGGATGCCGGCGGCGCCGATGCACAGGGTCAGAATGTTCTGCAGCTTGGCCGCGATCTGCGCACCCATGATATTGATGACGGTGATGAAGACGGCGAACAGCACGGCGGTGCCCAGCCATGTGGCGTAGATGTCGAATCCTGCGACGGAGTATAGGTACCCCTGCAGGAAGTCCGGCCACACATACGTGATGATGGTCGGCAAGGCGCACGCCTCGAAGCAGACGACGCTCACGTAACCGAGTACGATGGCCCAGGTACAGACGAATGAGCCGATCGGCCCCATGGCACGCATGCTGAACACATGCTCACCGCCGCATTCAGGCATTGCCGGCGTCAGCTCGGCATAGGTCATGCCGATGAAAAAGATCATCACGCCGCCGAGGATGAAGCCGAGCATGGCGCCGATCACGCCTGCCGTACCGATCCAGTCGCCGGTGGAGACCACCCATCCCCAGCCGATCATCGCGCCGAAGGCGATCATCAGGATGTCAAGGGAACTGAATGACTTTTTGAATTCCGAAGTTTTTTTAGTTGGCGTTTCCATCGAAAGTTCCTTCCTCACGTAAGCTCTGCGATGGCGATTCACAAAAGCGGAAAGAGGCCGCGCTCCCCTCGAGTTACGGCCCCTGTGTCCGGTTATTCGTTCAGCATTTCGACGAGCATGAGCAGATACTGGCAGGTCTTCTCCCAGCCGAGCAGGCTGCTGTTGATCAGCAGGTCGCGCTGGCTCCGGTCACCACGATTGGTGCCGGTGATGTACTGATGCCTGCTGCGGTTCTTCTCGTCGTTGTAGCTGACGATCTCGCGCGCCTTCTTCTCGCTCACGGATTGGTTTTCCATGATCGCGCGGATGCGGTCCTCCTCCGGCGCATAGATGAAGATGTTGATCAGATCGTCCCTATCCTGCAGCAGATAGTTGGCGCTGCGGCCGATGATGACGCAGGATGATTGATCGGCCATCTTGTGCATGGCTTGGTATTGCAGGGAGATGACCTTGTTCGTCAGGTTCGCGTAACGCGGACCGAGTGTCGTCTCGAAGGTATAGGGGACGTTCGTTCCCTTATCGGCCTTTTCCACGAGCTCCTTGTCCACGTCCAGATCGTTGATGATCTTATCGACGAGGTCACGATCGTAATATTCGATGCCGAGCGCCTTGGCGAGCATCTTTCCGATTTCCGGACCACCGGCGCCGTATTCGCAGCCGATGGTGATGACCATGTGCTTCATACTGCTCCTCCTTTCATAGGTATGTTCACGATTCGGGAACCAACGGGCCGATCACTCAGACAGGGCCTCGATGGTTTCCGCGATGATGGAGGTCGCCTTGTCGGCATCCTCCTCGGTGATGATCAGCGGCGGGACCATGCGGATGACGTCCTTGCCGATGGCCGTGATGAGCAGTTTGCGGTCGAGACAGCCATGCTTGACGTCCACGGCATTGATGGTGCCGTCGAATTCGACGCCGACGAACAGACCCTGGCCACGGGCCTCCTTGACGTGCGGCAGCTTGGACAGCTTATCGATGAAGTAGGCACCGACCTTCTTGGCGTTGCCCGGCAGGTCACGATCGATGATTTCGGTGACTGCGGCAAGCGAGGCTGCGCAGCAGACCGGGTGACCGCCGAAAGTGGTGCCGTGAGAGCCCATGGTGAAGGCCTTGGCCACCTCTTGCGTGGCGCAGATCGCACCGATCGGCATGCCGCCGCCCATGGCCTTGGCCATGGAGACGATGTCCGGCTTGATGCCATAGTTCATGTACGACATGAGCGCACCGGTACGGCCCCAACCGGACTGCACCTCATCAAGCAGCAGCAGAATGCCCTTCTCATCGCAGAACTCGCGCAGTCCCTGCAGGAATTCCTTGGTCGCCGGATGCACGCCGCCTTCGCCTTGGACCGGCTCGACCATGATGCCGATAGTGTTCTCGTTACAGGCCGCCTTGAAGGCTTCAAGGTCGTTGAACGGAGCATAGGAGAAGCCGTCGGTCATCGGGCCGAAACCGACCTGACAGGCGTTGTCCGGCTGACCGGTCGCGGACATGGCGCCGAAGGTGCGGCCGTGGAAGGATTCACGGGCGGTGACGATATGATACTTGTTCGGGCCGTACTTCTCGACGCCGTACTTACGTGCCATCTTGATCATGGCCTCATTGGATTCGGTGCCGGAGTTCTGGTAGAAGATCTTGTCCATGCCGATGGCCTTGCAGATCTTTTCGGCGAGCAGCACCTGCGGCACGGTGTACGGATAGTTGAAGGTCTGCATCAGGGTGGCGGCTTGGTCCTGCACCGCCTTGACGACCTTTTCATTGCAGTTGCCGACGGAGTTGACGGCGATGCCCGCGTAGAAGTCGAGATACGGGGTGTCGTTCTCGTCATACATATAGACGCCCTTGGCGTGGTCTGCAAGGAAATCGAAACGCTCGTAGGTTTCGATCATATAGGTGTCGACCTTGCTCTTGATGTCTTCGAATGTCAATCCGGTGTCCTGCAGCCTCATGATGCGACTCTCCTTGTTTCTTGTGACGAAAGGTCTTGAAACGGCCTGCCCGGTCGTCTCTTCCGGCCGGAACTGGGACTCATTATGTTTCCTCTCGAAACCGTTTCTCCAGTCATCCAAGCCCAAATTTGGTTGTGCTTGAGCACAATCGATTTGTCGTAACATACGTACGACGCTGAAGAACGGATGAACGATCGGTAAAGAACGGTAATATGGGGCCGATATGATGGTGCTTGGCCGCAGCCATGCGAACGCGATGTCCACGACATCTCGAAACACACTGTAAAAGCTATATTTCGCGGAGATTACACATGACTTTGGAATTACGGGAGCTGATTGAAGGGTGTCCGGACGTCCCTCTTCATCCGGCCGCCGGCGAAGACTGACTCGGTCACCACGTCACTTGGGTACATGTGCTGGAGTCCACTCAGATGATCGATTACCTGGCCGGCGACGAACTGATCCTCGTCACCGGCATCGCCTTGCAGGAGGATGGGGCTCTGCTTAAACACGTCAAGTCCCTGTACGAGCATCGCGCGGCGGGCATCGCCCTCGACATCGGGCATTTCTTTATGGAGCCGCCCGAGGATGTGGTGCTCTTTTGCGAAGAGCACGGCTTCCCACTGTTCACC
>OGTD01000433.1_pt1 | contig 12164 bp, 9 predicted proteins | sample 1574421 | NCBI WGS metagenome assembly OGTD01 (sample SAMN03295820, study PRJEB24534) | human gut metagenome | isolation source: fecal sample 1 from infant 3 | host: Homo sapiens | place: USA: Pittsburgh, PA | collected 2014-07
GGTAGTAATGGACATGTAGCATTCAATGAACCAGATTCTTCTTTAAGTGTAGGAACACACGTAACAAGTCTTACTCAAAATACAATAGAAGCTAATGCTAGATTTTTTGAATCTATGGATGATGTTCCTAAAAAAGCAATAACAATGGGACTTGGACAGATTATGAAAGCTAAAAAAATTATACTTCTTGCAAATGGTGTTAATAAAGCTGATGCTGTTAAAGGACTTTTATCAGGTAAGATAACAACAGAGAACCCAGCTACATTACTTCAACTACATTGTGATGTTACATTAATCATAGATAAGGAAATATCTAATGCAATAGAAAATATAAATAATTATAAACATGCTATTTAGTATTGCTTTTTATGAAAAGAAATACTAGTATTTATAATATATAGACTGTTAAAGCATATTTTAAAGCTTTAGCAGTCTTAATTTTTATTATTAATATAAGGTTGAAATTTGTATATTTAATATGTTACTATTAGTTCTAAATATAAAAAATCTAGAACTAAATAAGGAGAACATATGAAAAAAAATTTAATTTTAATACTGATAATTGTATTGTTAGGTATTTTATTAGCTTATAATGCGTTTGATAACAAGCATAAACAAACAATAGAAAAAGAGAAGACAAGTGAAGAACTAATTAGTAAAGATAGTAATTTACAATCAAATAATGATAAAGAAATTGGAAATGAGATTAATAAAGGTTCGGAATCAGAAAAAGTTAGTATGAATAATATTGATGTAGTTATTGGTGATGAAAATTTTATTAGTGATATGGATAATATTTTTGTTAACCTAGATAATTATGTTGGAAAGACTATGAAGGTTGAGGGCTTTGTTGGCGGAGTTATAGGTAATGAATTTAAAGTTTTAAGGTTATATGATATGACCCACGATGATCATTCACATGAAGTAACAGTAGGAATAAATGTAGTTTATGATGGTGAGATTCCAGCAGAGGATACTTGGGTAGAAGTTACAGGAGTTATAACAAAAGAAGCAATTGATGGAAAAAATCAGCCAGTTATTAATGTTCAAAGACTTGAAAAAAAATTTACTCATGGTCAGAAAAAAGTTTATAATTAAAAAGTATTAAAATAAAAGGGGAATTTAAGAACATAAAATCATATAAATTTCATTGTATTTTATATATTTAGAGTCTTACAGAAATATAAATTTTCTGTAAGACTTTATTTTGTAATAAAGTTATATATTATGTTGAAAAAGGCAAAAAATTTTCATATAATGTATGTAAAGTAATAAAATTACAGAACAGGAGTAAAAGTATCTTGAATAATAGAGAATATACAATAGAAGATCTAGAAGAACTTTTAGATAATATTCCATATGAAGTATGGATGAAGGATAAAGAGGGGAGATATAAATATGTTAATAAATATTTTTCTCAAAAAATAGGATGTAGTAAGAAAAAGATTATTGGGAAAACAGATTTAGATATAGAGTTAGGAAAGTCACCTGTTGTAAATGAAGAAAAAGTCTATTATGAAATATATAATAAAGATATAAAAAGAGAAAAGGAAATCATTCTTGGTAGTATATTAAAAGAGATGAACGGTGAAAAAAATATACAGGATGCTATAATTGAAAATCTTATACATATTACAGATAGGGATGCCGAAAAAAATTATAAAAAGTATGATAGTAAAATTTTATTTGAATTAAAGAAAAAAATAAAGGCAGACGATATTGCTATATATTTATATAATAGGCATAGTAATAATATGAGTTTGTATGTTCAAGAAGGTAGTACAAAAGGAATTTTCACTACAAAATATAGCTTTAATGTTTTTGGACAATTTTTGTTGAACTCAAAACTAAATAAAATAGTTAGGAACTTTAATGGATGCCAGACACATTATTTGTATCCAATTAGAGCTAAAGACACACTGCACGGAATGATTGAGATATATTATAAAAATGATGATTCAAAGCATTATATAGGAGAGAGTATAATAAAGCAAATATCGATTCTTTTAGGAGTAAGTTTAGAAAATAGAACTATTGCTAAACATTTAAAAACAGAGCTAATAAAAAGAGAAGATGTACAAAAGAAGCTTGAAATGGTTATTGATACGGTTATAGATATTTATGCATTGATTAAAAAGAAAAATAATATGCTTCAATGGATAGATATAAATAAGAAATGTATGGAGATTATAGAGTGGACAGACAAGGATTTAATAGATAGATCTCCATTAGAATTAGTTCATGCAGATGATAAAGAAGATCTTAAATTTGCTGTGGAAAATCATAAAGAATATAAGAATTTTGTATGTAGGATATTGTGTAAAAGTGGTAATTATAAAATTTTAAGTATTAATTGGAGTAATATATCAAATGGAAATATTATAATTACAGGAAAAGACATAACAAATGAAAGAGAGCTTTTAAAGGATAAAGAAAACTTACAGCAAGCAGTTGAAGTTGAAAGTTTAAAGACTGAATTTTTTGCCAATTTATCTCATGAATTTAAAACCCCTCTTAATATAATTTTATCAGCGGTCCAGGTGATTCTATCTTGTATAAACAATAATCTTGAATCTCTTAGTTTAGATAAACTATTAAAGTATTTAAAAGGTATAGAGCAGAATTCATATAGACTATTAAAATTAGCAAATAATATGATTGATATAACTAAAATAGATGGTGGATTTTATGAAGTAGAGATGGATAATCATAATATTGTTGAGGTTATTGAAAATATAGTTCAGTCTGTAGCTGAATATATGACGAATAATAAAAGAAATATTACTTTTGATACAATGGAAGAAGAAATTATTACAGCCTGTGATCCTGATAAAATAGAAAGAATAATTTTAAATTTATTATCAAATTCAATGAAGTTTACAAGTGTTAATGGAAAAATATATGTAGATATGGATATTACAAAAGATTGTAAAAATGTAATTATTAAAGTCAGAAATGATGGACCAGCCATAAGTCTTGAAGATTCTAAAAAAATATTTAACAGATTTACTCAGTCTGAGAATCTTCTTACGAGAAGTGTTGAAGGAAGTGGAATTGGATTAGCATTAGTAAAATCTTTAGTTGAACTTCATAATGGAAAGATTTATGTTAATACACATATTAATAATGGAACAGAATTTTGTATAGAATTACCTATAAGAAAAATAATGAATTCAACTATGAGTCCTGTATTAAATAAAAGTATAAATTCTAAGGTGCAAAAATATACAATAGAATTTTCAGATATTTATACTTTAAATCAGTAAAATATAGTATTTAATAACATTATTGTATCATTGAAATAAGACTTAACTTATATTTTTATAATACAATAATGTTAAATTATATAATAGTACTTTGTTTATCTAAGTATATGAATTTATTTTAAATAGTAATTATTTTAAACTAAATATAAATGTTTTTAGAAATGGTAATATATGAAAAAATCATATATATTTTTTTATTGCCATAAGGATATAGTTCCACCATTTAATGAAGCAATATCTTTAAGCATAGTCATAACTTTATCATTATTTAGTAAATTTTTTATTTTACTACTTTCAAAGGTTTGCGAATTTCCTGATAAATTTATTTCACCATTAGAATTCACACTAATATCTGTTTTGTTTTTTTCTTTACTTTCTTCTTCTTCTTTCTTTTGTTCTGCTTCAATAATGTAGTCAAGCATTGTTTTAGAGGCGTTTTTATAAGCTTCCTTTTCTTCTTTTGATAAAGGACATTCAAATCTTTGTCCATTAATAACAACCCATCTTTTTTCACCATCTACTCCAAGTTCATCCCACTTACAGCTAGCATTATTAGTGGAATAGGATACTATATTATTAAACGTGTTTTTATCAACATATAATGTTGTATTTGCTGCAGTACCTTTATCTAATGATAATGATCCAATACCACGTGTTCTTTTTGATAAATTAATTTGATCATTTGATGTTTGAGTATATTTTACATTTTGAAAGTCTGTTTTTACAGAGCTTCGCTCACTTTTATTTGAAATTTGTTCTTGTGAATAATTTAAAGTATTTTGATATGAGCTTATATTATTATATATGTTCATTAAAAAATCCTCCTATAGTAATAATTTGTAATCATTTAATTATCGATGTTTTCAATTGGTTCTTTAATTGAAGATCCACGTTTAAGCTAGAAGTTTTAATTTATATAAATAAAAATTAAAACATAATGTGGAAAATAATTAAAAAATGTAACACAAAATCTTAAAAATACATATTATATACTAAGGTTAAGGAATTAAACCTAATCAATAAACAAAATCAAAAGAAAAAATAGAGAGGTGTAATGTATGAATAATCAATCATGCAGAGGTCATAAATATTATCAAAGTAGATATAGTTCAGTTAGTGGAGCTAGTAATTCTGAGAGCTTATCTTCAAGATCATATAGCAGTATAGCTAGTAGTGCTTCATCAAATAGTAGTTCAAGAAGCAGATCATTTAGTAGTGTTTCATCAAACAGTAGCTCAAGAAGCAATTCATCATCAATGAGTAGTTCAAATAGCAGCTCAAGAAGTAGTTCATCATCAAGAAGCAATTCAAATAGTAGCTCAAGAAGTAATTTATCATCAATGAGTAGTTCAAATAGCAGTTCAAGAAGTAATTCATCATCAAGAAGTAACTCAAATAGTAGTTCAAGAAGCAATTCATCATCAAGAAGTAACTCAAATAGTAGTTCAAGAAGTAATTCATCATCACGAAGTAGCTCATATAGTAGTTCAAGGAGTCATTCATCATCAAGGAGTAATTCATATAGTAGTTCAAGGAGTCATTCATCATCAAGGAGTAATTCACACAGTAGTTCAAGAAGTAATTCTTACAGCAAATCAGAAAGTGGATCAAGAAGTTATTCAAAATCATATAGCAGCCCATATAGTAAATCAGAAAGTTACTCAGAATCATATAGTGAGTTTTAATTAATATTAGGAAAAAGTAAAAGAAATAGTATGGATAAGTATTACAAACGAGGAGAAAAAGTAAAGGACGAATATACCATTATAAAAGAACTTGGTGAAGGTAGATATGGTATTGCTTATCTGGCTAAAAATGATAAAAAAGAAAAAGTTGTAGTAAAACAGCTTAAAAAAAAGATGCTTAAAGAAACAAGAGAAAAGTTGTTTTATGAGCAGAAGATTCTGCAAAGTCTTGATAATCAAGCATTCCCTAATTTTATTGGAAAATTTAAGGATCATTATAGAGAAGGTTATATATTAGAGTATTTTGAGGGGACTGATTTTGAAGATTTAATAGTAAATGAGAGGTGCAGATTTACAAAAGAAGATATTTATCATATTGCTAGCCAGCTTTTAGATTTAATGGAAGTTTTGCATAAAAACAATATAGTTCACAGGGATATTCGTCTTCCTAACGTTATAGTAAAAAGAAATATGGAACTTGCTGTAATAGATTTTGGGTTGGCTAGATTTATAGATAATAAAAGATATGTACCACAGACAGACTACTGGTATTTAGGGGATTTTCTCATTCACCTGTATTATACTAGTTATAAAAATATTAATGATGAAGACAAGCCTTGGTTTGAAGAGCTTGATTTAACTACTAATGAAAAAATTTTTCTTAAAAGGCTTATGGGATTAGAGGAGGAGTATAATAACCTTCAGGAAATCAGAGAACAGCTGGAGAAAATAAGAAATAACAATAACTAATAATCAGTAAAGTAAACCATGTAATTTATATGGATTCATTATTGCATGGTTTATTTCAAAAGATAAAATAGGGAGGCATATATTGTGGCCAATTCAATCGGTATAATGAAAATATATCCTGATAGTTTCAGGGCCAATATTTACGGACTACAACCCTTTAGAATGATAGGTCTAATTGATGTTGGGATAATATATAATGAAAGCATAGAAAGAGTTACTTTACCTTTTTTTAGATCGTCAGGTACAAATAGCGGTAAAATAAAAGGATTGTGGTATCCTATTGCAGGAATAAAAACAAATGATGGGAGATTTACTGAATTCACATCATATATAAACTATGTATTATCCCACACAACAAGGAATGGAAGAGCAAATAAAGGATGGCTTGCTAAATCTTTATTTTTTGATAATATAAGAGCACATGATGATTCTAAAGTCAGAGGATTTTCAAGTGGTAGACATTATGAAAGTTTATATTGGATAGGACAGACACTTAGAGAATTATATGAAAATGGTCAATATAAAGAGATGGAGTCTCTGAATCCTGAAACATTAAATAGAGCTGTAACCTCAAAAAAAATATATCACGGAAATAAATATTCCCAAAAAGAAAATTTCGAAAACTATATTGAAGATATATTTAGAGGAGTATAGTAATTAATACAACTTCTTTAGTAAGATTGTAAGATGAAAAGACTTTTGCAGAAATGCAAGGTCTTTTTTATTTGTATTTATCAAGTATATTGAAAAGATTTATGAGAATTAATTTATATATACAAGTATAATTTTTGGAGTATGATTTTAGCTTTATATAATTATTAGAGAGTAGTAATGTTTTTATTATCAAAAGGAAAATATAATATAACTACAAATTACTTGATAAATTATATGGATTATTAGAATAATAAAAATTATGAAAAAGTTTTCTGAAAATGTTGACAAAACATATACGTATAAGTTATTATGAATTTACACAAACATATACGTATATGTTTTGAATAAAACAAGGGGGAGTTTAAATGTCAAAATATAGTAATGATATAAGAGAACTTTTGGATTACATCGGAGGGAAAGATAATATTGGAGCAGTTTCACATTGTGCTACAAGAATGAGATTTGTTTTAAAAGATACTAAGATTGCGGATGAAAATAAGATAAAAAAGATTAAGAGTGTAAAAGGTACATTTACGCAAGCTGGTCAATTTCAAGTTATTATTGGAAATGATGTTCCTACATTTTATAATGAATTCACAGAAATTGCAGGAATAGATGGAGTTAGCAAAGATAGTGTGAAAAATGCAGCAAAATCAAATATGAATTTGGCTCAAAGATTAATGTCTAATATAGCTGAAATTTTTGCACCACTTATACCCTCACTTATAATTGGAGGATTAATATTAGGCTTTAGAAATATAATTGGTGATATTAAGATGTTTGATGATGGAACTAAAACACTTGTTGAAACATCACAATTTTTTGCAGGGGTACACAGTTTTCTTTGGTTAATTGGTGAAGCTATATTTCATTTTCTTCCAGTAGGAATAACATGGTCTATTACAAAAAAAATGGGTACAACTCAGATATTAGGTATTATATTGGGTATAACTTTAGTATCACCACAACTTTTAAACGCATATTCAGTAGCTGGTGCAGATACTATTCCATTTTGGGATTTTGGATTTGCAAAAGTTAACATGATAGGATATCAAGCACAAGTTATACCAGCAATACTTGCAGGATTTACATTAGTTTATCTTGAGAAAACTATGAGAAAAATATCACCAGCTTCAATTTCAATGATTATTGTACCACTATTTTCATTAATTCCAGCAGTAATAATAGCACATGTTGTTTTAGGTCCAATTGGATGGACAATAGGTAGCTGGGTTTCTAATATAGTTTATAGTGGTTTAACTTCAAGTTTTAGAAGTATATTTGCAGCAATTTTTGGTTTTTTATATGCACCTCTTGTTATTACAGGTCTTCATCATATGACAAACGCAATAGATTTACAGCTTGTAGCTGAATTTGGAGGAACAGCATTATGGCCAATGATTGCACTATCTAATATTGCACAAGGTTCAGCTGTACTTGCAATGATTTTTCTTCAAAAAAATAATGAAGAGGAAAAACAGGTTTCAGTACCAGCATGTATTTCAGCTTATTTAGGTGTTACAGAACCAGCATTATTTGGAGTTAATATGAAATATAGATTTCCATTTATATGTGGTATGATTGGTTCAGCAGTTGCTGGAATATTCTCAGTATCTACAGGTGTTCTTGCAAATTCAATAGGAGTTGGAGGTATACCAGGAATACTATCAATACAGCCACAACATATGTTTATGTTTTTAATATCAATGTTGATAGCAATAGTTTTACCATTTGTATTAACAGTAACCATTGGAAAAAGCAAATTAACAATTAAATAAGGCTTAGTATTATAGAAAATATTTTTCTATAATACCTTTTAAATAGATTATAAATAAATTTTGGAATAATGTTTCATTAATAGAATAAATAGTATAAATATTTTATTCCATATAGCTATATAAGGAGAATATTAGACATGAAAGATTTTAAAAAAAGTACTATATATCAGATTTATCCAAAATCATTTAATGATTCAAATGGAGACGGAATTGGAGACTTGAGAGGAATAATCGCAAAATTGGATTATTTAAAAGAATTGGGAATAGACTGCATATGGCTTACACCATTTTATATTTCTCCACAAAGGGATAATGGATATGATATTCCAGATTACTATCATGTAGATCCTTTATTTGGAACAATGAAAGATTTCGAAGAATTAGTTGAAGAGGCTAAAAAAAGAAACATAGAATTAATGTTAGATATGGTTTTTAATCATACATCTACTGAACACAAGTGGTTTAAAAAGGCATTGAATGGAGATGAGAAGTATAAGAATTTTTATATATTTAAAAAAGGAAAAAATGAAGAAGCACCAACAAATTGGGTTTCTAAATTTGGAGGAAGTTCATGGGAATATGTAGAAAAGTTCGATGAATATTATCTTCATCTCTTCGATAAGACTCAAGGCGATTTGAATTGGGAAAATGACGAGGTAAGATCGGAGATATACAAAGTAGTTAATTTTTGGATTAATAAAGGGGTTAAAGGATTCCGTTTGGATGTAATAAATCTTATCTCAAAACCAGATATTTATTTGAATGACAATAGTGGGGATGGAAAGAAATTCTATACAGATGGACCTAAAATTCATGAATTTTTAAAGGAATTAAATGAAAATACATTTGGAAAATATGAGGATATTGTAACTGTGGGGGAAATGTCATCAACAACAATAGAAAACTGTGTACGTTATTCTAATCCGGAAGAAAAAGAATTATCAATGGTGTTTAATTTTCATCATTTGAAGGTTGATTATAAAAATGGTGATAAATGGACATTAATGGATTTTGATTTTAAACAATTAAAGAAATTATTTAAGGACTGGCAAAATGGAATGGAAAGCGGAAATGGATGGAATGCCTTGTTCTGGTGTAATCATGATCAGCCAAGAATTGTATCAAGGTTCGGAAATTGTTCTCAGTATCATAAAGAAAGTGCAAAGATGCTTGCAACATCAATTCATATGATGAGAGGAACCCCATATATTTATCAAGGGGAAGAGTTTGGAATGACTAATCCAGAATATACATCAATAAATCAGTATAGAGATGTAGAGTCAATAAATTTTTATAATATCTTAATAAATAAAGGTGTAGATAAAGAAAAGGCTATTGAAATATTAAGGGAAAAATCAAGGGATAATTCAAGAACGCCTGTTCAATGGAATAATAAGAAAAATGCAGGATTTACAAGTGGAGAACCATGGATTCCAGTTGGAAATTTATATAAAAATATAAATGCAGAAAATGCATTAAATGATAAAGACTCAGTATTTTATCATTATAAAAATCTAATAAGTCTTAGAAAGCAGCATGATGTTATTTCAGATGGAAGCTTCAATATTATATTAGAAAATCATGATAAGGTATATGCTTATACAAGAAGTTATAAAAACACAAATCTTATCGTGTTAAATAATTTTTATGGTGAAGATACTGAAGTAACTATAGAAAAAGAACTTATAGAGGGAAATAGCAAAATATTGATATCTAACTATAAGGATAGTGGTAGCTTAAGTAAAAATATAAAATTAAGACCATATGAATCAATTGTATATATAATAGAGAAATAAAAATTAAATGAGTTTCAGAATCATATACTATATGATTCTGAAGCTTATTATATTTTCAGTAATAATAGTAAATTAAAATATAGTATTACAATTTATCATTATTATTATTCATTTCATTGAGAAAAATATATAGAGTATGGTAAAATACTATTGGTGATGAAGATGAGTAGTAAATATTCAATTATTTATAATGAAATAGTGAATAAAATAGAAAATGGTATATATAAAATAAATGATCAAATTCCATCAGAAAGTGAAATTATGAATGAGTATTGTGTATCAAGAGATACTGCAAGAAAATCAATAAGTCGTTTGGAACAAAATGGTTATGTTTTAAAGAAAAAAGGAAAACGTGGCATAGTTTTAGATCGAAATAAATTTGATTTTCCAGTTTCAGGGGTTGTAAGTTTTAAAGAGTTGTCAGATAAGCTAGGACAAAATATTAAGACAAGTGTTGAAATATTGGAATGTATTATGCCTTCTCAGTCTATAAAAGATAAATTGGAAATTGGAATTAACGATAAAGTATGGAAAATAGTAAGGACAAGAAATATTGATGGTGAAAAAATTATTTTAGATAAAGATTATCTTGTTCAAAAATATGTAGATAACATTACACATGAAATATGTGAGAACTCAATTTATGAATATATTGAAGGAAAGCTTGGATTAAAGATAGCTTATGCCAAGAAAGAAATAACAGTTCAAAGTGCAACAGAAGAGGATAAAAGATATCTTGATATGAAAGGTTTTGATATGGTTGTAGTTGTAAAAAGTTATACATATTTAGATGATTCGAGTTTATTCCAATATACAGAATCACGTCATAGGCCTGATAAATTTATATTTGTAGATTTTGCACGACGTCATGCTTGAATATTAAAATAGATAAGTGAAGTATCACTTATCTATTTTAATATTCTAATAAAAAATGTAAATGCACTAAGTTAAATAATTTCGCTAAACTCAGCTTTAGCGAAATTATTTAACTCAGTAGTAATCTAAAAACAAATAAAGCTCCGTATTCAAAACAGAGCTTTATGATAAATAGAGAATAAATTATTTACTTAAAATTTCATTTGCTAAACTATTCATAATTTCAATGTCATTAGCTTTAGCTACAGATTTTATTGAAATTAAGGAATTGCAGATTGAGATATTCTTCATACCTTCAAAAATAGCTTTCATGCATTTCCCAGCAGCTGGTGCCCATGAACTATTTTCTATAATTCCAACTTTTCTATTTTGGAAGTTTTTATGCTTTAAATGTAATAAGAAATCTTCCATACAAGGGAACATTCCACCATCATATGTAGCAGCAGCTACTATTAATTTATCGAAACGGAATGAATCTGCAATTACTTGTGACATATCAGCTCTTGAAAGGTCATATAATACAACATTTTCAGCACCTTTATCTTTAAGTATTTCAACCATTTTTTTAGCAGCATCTGCTGTATTTCCATGAATAGAGGCATAGGCAACAACAATACCTTCTTCTTCTGGAGTATAGCTGCTCCATTTATCATATTTATCTATATAATATCCTAAATTATCTTTTAGAATTGGACCGTGCAATGGACAGATTGTTTTAATATCTAATGTTGCAGCCTTTTTTAATAATGTTTGTACTGGTGCACCATATTTACCAACTATATTTATATAATATCTTCTTGCTTCTGGAGTCCAATCTTCATCTATATCAAGTGCTCCGAATTTTCCGAATCCGTCTGCTGAAAATAAAATCTTTTCTGTTTTTTCATACTCAACCATAACTTCAGGCCAGTGAACCATTGGCGCCATAAAGAATTGAAGAGTGTGACTTCCTAAAGATAATTCATCACCTTCTCCAACAACAATTTTTTTATCTTCAATATCCATATCAAAAAATTGTGGAAGCATGTTAAAGATTTTAGCATTTCCTACAATCTTCATATCAGGATATTTATCAGCTAAATTTTTGATATTTGCAGCATGATCTGGTTCTAAATGTGAAACTACTAAATAGTCAATATTTCTTCCATCAAGAGTAGTTTCAAGATTTTTGAGCCATTCACTTCCGGCCCTCTTATCAACTGTATCCATTACAGCGACTTTTTCATCTAAAATTACATAAGAGTTATAAGAAACTCCATTTGGAATTTTGTATTGACTTTCAAATAAATCTAGTGTTTTATCGTTGACTCCAATATATTTTACGGAATCTGAGATATAAGTTTTGTTCATATTTAAACC
>OGTD01000440.1_pt1 | contig 12108 bp, 12 predicted proteins | sample 1574421 | NCBI WGS metagenome assembly OGTD01 (sample SAMN03295820, study PRJEB24534) | human gut metagenome | isolation source: fecal sample 1 from infant 3 | host: Homo sapiens | place: USA: Pittsburgh, PA | collected 2014-07
GGGTTACCTCGCCTCCGTCAAGAGCCAGGACGGCGCCGCAATGTCGTTCGGCCGCGTATCCACCTTCTTCGATGTATACTTCGAGCGCGATCTGAAGGCCGGCAAGATTACCGAGGTCGACGCTCAGGAGATCATCGACAACCTGGTCATGAAGCTGCGTATCGTGCGCTTCCTGCGTACCCAGGACTATGATGCGATCTTCTCCGGCGATCCGTACTGGGCGACCTGGTCCGATGCGGGCTTCGGCGACGACGGCCGCACCCTGGTCACCAAGACCTCGTTCCGTCTGCTCAACACCCTGACCCTTGAGCACCTTGGACCTGGCCCGGAGCCGAACATCACCATCTTCTGGGATCCGAAGCTGCCGGAAGCCTACAAGCGCTTCTGCGCCAAGATCTCCATCGACACCTCGGCAATCCAGTACGAGTCCGATAAGGAAATCCGCGGCCACTGGGGCGATGACGCCGCAATCGCATGCTGCGTCTCCCCGATGCGCGTAGGCAAGCAGATGCAGTTCTTCGCGGCTCGCGTGAACTCCGCCAAGGCCCTGCTGTACGCCATCAACGGCGGCCGCGACGAGATGACCGGCATGCAGGTCATCGACAAGGGCGTAATCGAACCGATCGCTCCGGAAGCCGACGGCACCCTGGACTACGAGAAGGTCAAGGCCAACTACGAGAAGGCTCTGGAATGGCTGTCCGAGACCTATGTGATGGCTCTGAACATCATCCATTACATGCACGATAAGTATGCATACGAGTCCATCGAGATGGCTCTGCACGACAAGGAGGTGTACCGCACCCTGGGTTGCGGCATGTCCGGCCTGTCGATCGCAGCCGACTCCCTGTCCGCCTGCAAGTATGCCAAGGTCTACCCGATCTACAACAAGGATGCCAAGACCACCCCGGGTCACGAGGACGAATACGTCGAAGGCGCCGATGACGATCTGATCGTCGGATACCGTACCGAAGGCGAGTTCCCGCTGTACGGCAACGACGATGACCGCGCCGACGACATCGCCAAGTGGGTCGTCTCCACCGTCATGGGCCAGGTCAAGCGCCTGCCGGTGTACCGTGGTGCCGTCCCGACCCAGTCCATCCTGACCATCACCTCCAACGTGGAGTACGGCAAGGCCACCGGCGCCTTCCCGTCCGGTCACAAGAAGGGCACCCCGTACGCTCCGGGCGCCAACCCGGAGAACGGCATGGATTCCCACGGCATGCTGCCGTCCATGTTCTCCGTCGGCAAGATCGACTACAACGACGCTCTTGACGGCATCTCGCTGACCAACACCATCACCCCTGATGGTCTGGGCCGCGACGAGGACGAACGTATCGGCAACCTCGTAGGCATCCTTGACGCCGGCAACGGCCACGGCCTGTACCACGCCAACATCAACGTGCTGCGCAAGGAGCAGCTCGAGGATGCCGTCGAGCACCCGGAGAAGTACCCGCACCTGACCGTGCGTGTCTCCGGCTACGCGGTGAACTTCGTCAAGCTCACCAAGGAGCAGCAGCTCGACGTGATCTCCCGTACGTTCCACCAGGGCGCCGTCGTCGACTAGGACGGATGAGCGCCGCGTGAAGCGGTAATACGGCAAGGGGCGGTGCTTGAAAGGCTTCGCCCCTTGCGTTTTGTTTCCCGGATAGGGGGACTTCGGAATAAATGAAAGGGACATTGATGTCTGAGATCGCACAGTTCCGCACCACCACCAGGCACATGCTCAAAGGCTCGAAAGCCTACGCCAGCCAGACGCTGATGGGAGGCCTGTCCGGCTTCGAATCGCCGATCGGCATGGATCGACGGGACCGCATCAATGCGCTGAAAAGCGGTGACATCGGTTTCGTGCATTCCTGGGACATCAACACGTCCGTCGACGGGCCAGGTACACGCATGACGGTGTTCATGAGTGGCTGTCCGTTGCGTTGCCAGTACTGCCAGAATCCCGACACCTGGAAGATGCGCGACGGCAAGCCCGTCTACCTGGAAGCGATGATCAAAAAGATCGACCGCTATGCCGACCTGTTCAAGGCCACCGGTGGCGGCATCACCTTCTCGGGAGGCGAGTCGATGATGCAACCGGCATTCGTGTCCCGCGTGTTCCGAGCGTCCAAGGAGATGGGCGTGCACACCTGCCTCGACACTTCCGGCTTCCTCAACAGAAACTATACGGACGAAATGATCGATGATATCGACCTGTGTCTGCTTGACGTGAAGTCCGGTGATGAGGAAACCTACCGTATCGTGACCGGGGGAGTGCTGCAGCCCACCATCGATTTCGGACAGCGCCTCGCCAAGGCGGGCAAGAAGATCTGGATACGGTTCGTGCTTGTGCCGGATCTCACCTCCGCGGAGGAGAACGTCGAGAACGTGGCGAAGATCTGCGAAACGTTCGGCGATGCGGTGGAGCATATCGATGTGCTTCCATTCCACCAGCTCGGCCGCCCGAAGTGGCATGAGCTGCGCATCCCGTACCCGTTGGAAGATCAGAAGGGTCCGTCGGCGGCCATGAAGCAGCGTGTCATGGACCAGTTCCGCTCCCATGGATTCGTCGTATATTAAGGTCTTGCCCGGGGTTTCGCCGGCGGAAGTCGTCGGCGAAACCGACTCGGAACGGTGGGGATTGCAAATCTTCACATTCGACGCGAAGTGAAATACCCCGAAATACCATGAATCGCATGATGTCTGCCTTAGCCTTGAATCATGGCGGACATTTATGCTTTCCCTTTGGGCACGCCCACTGCAGCGCGTGCCGACAACAGGGAAAACCATGCCGCCGACATGCCGATGAACAGACCTCTCGGCGTGCCCGATGTCGTGTGGAATGCCGTTCTTTCCGTGCGCAATATGCGGCGAGTGAACGGCGTGGCCTATCGTGAGATTCCGATACCTTGCGCCATGGCCGATTTTGGCGTCGGCGTGGCATTGGAGAGCAGCTCGTATCGCGACGAAAAATCCTATTTCCGCAATGATTGCGCCATGACCGGGAACCGTTGCGCGACAGCGGACGGCTGGATCATGGTGCTGTATTCGCACGATTGCCTTGACGATTGGCATTCCCATTGGCGTTGCGTCGCGTTTGCGTCTTTGCCATTGCCCGATGAGCAGGAGGATTGCCTCACGCCGTCGATGTATTGGGATTCCATGCTCGAACATCTGGACGAAGCCGGTGCGGAGAATGTTTCCGGCACCGTCACGGTTACCAGGAACACCACCTTCGGATCGATGAGCGGTGTGCCGTCCATGGGCTGCGAACTTCGTGTGTCTTGGACTCCATTAGACTATGCCGATGGGGGTCTTGATGCCGGCGCTCAGGTTGAATCATGGGCCTGGTTCCTCCGAACCATGACGTAATCCGAGGAAGGTGTTCCCGTTGATTGACGAGCCGAGGCTGCAGTCCGAGCCGCGTGAGGGCGTACCCGATGTGATTGATACGTTGCCGGCCTTCCGCGATTACTGCGATCTTCTGGCGGCCGGAACAGGCTCTTTGGCCGCCGACGCGGAACGTGCCTCCGGATACCGTTACGGGCATGAGGATTGGTTGGTGCAGTTCAAGCGTACCGGTGCAGGTATCGGCCTGCTCGATCCGCAGGCATTGGCGCAAGCGGGGGCCGACTGGAACGATTTCAATCGCGCCGTAGGCGACGCCACGTGGATTCTGCATGATTCCCTGCAGGACCTTCCAGGATTCGCGGACCTCGGCATGGAGCCGCATCATCTGTTCGACACGGAGATCGCGGCGCGTCTGCTTGGCATGCACCGTTTTGGCTTGGCGGCAGTTACCGAACATTTTCTGGGATTGACATTGGCGAAGGAACATTCCGCAGCCGACTGGTCGTACCGGCCGTTGCCACGCGACTGGCGCAATTACGCCGCCTTGGATGTGGAATTGCTGATCGAGCTCGAACAGCGTATGCGAACCGAATTGAAGAGGCAGGGCAAAAGGGATTGGGCCGAAGAGGAGTTCGCATACGCGCTGCACGAGGGGATGGGGCCGCGCAAGGAACATCCGGTACCGTGGCTGCGCATTTCCCGCATCACGGAAATCGCCAAGGACCGGCAGGCGCTTGCCGTGGCGAAGGCCCTATGGGAGAAACGCGACGAATTGGCCCGGCGTTTCGATATCGCTCCGGCTCTGCTGCTGTCCGATTTCTCAATCATTGAGGCGGCGAAACGTAAGCCTCACAATGCGGCGCAGTTCCGTGCCATCCGTTCCATCAACGAACGTGTGCGCATTCAGGCCGACGCCGCACAGGAGAAGATGTTCGAACGGTATGCCCCCATCCAGCGCAAGGTGAAGCCGAGTCTTTGGAAGTCGGTCATCCAGCAGGCGCTCGACATGCCGAGAAGCGAATGGCCGACCATGCCGAGCTCGCAACCGAACAACGACGAATCGCAGACGCACGCACCGCGATCGATACGGTATTGGAAAGATCGTTATCCGGAGCGATTGCGCACGCTGGAGAAGGCACGCAAAGTGGTGCAGCAGATCGCGGTCGATACGCGTACGCCTGCGGAGATTATCATCAAACCGCAGTACTTGCGCAATCTATGCTGGACGGACGAACCACAAAAGCGCGACGTTGCCGGATTCCTTAAGGAGCAGGGCGCGCGCGATTGGCAGGTGTCGCTTATCGCAGAGTCCGTAAGTCGCGCTATCATGTAGAGGTTGCCTAACGGCAGAACTGTTGAAGAACCGTATTTTTCAGGAGCGCAAGCGTGAAAATCAGCGTCAGGAATCTTGAGCCGACCAAGGTGAAGCTCACCGTCACCGTCGATCCGGAGGAGTTCAACCCGTATCTCGACGAGGCTCGCAAGGAAATCGCCAAGCAGGTCAACGTGCCTGGCTTCCGTAAGGGTCACGTGCCCGGCAAGATCATCGATCAGCGCATCGGCTTTGGTGCCGTCGCTGGCGAAGCCGTGAACAATGGCGTGCCGGAGCTGTATTCCAAGGCTCTCGAAACCAAGAAGATCCACCCGATGGCCCAGCCGGAGATCGACGTTCAGGAAGTTCCGGAATCCGCCAAGGATGAGACCAAGCTGAAGTTCGTGGCCACCGTCGAGCGTCGCCCGGACATCGAGCTGCCGGAAGTGGACGGCATGGAGATCGAGGTCGAGAAGGCCGAAATCACCGATGAAGACATCAACAACCGTCTGGAAGCCCTGCGTCAGCGCTTCGGCACCCTCGTGGGTGTGGATCGCCCGGCCGCCAAGGGTGACTATGCCAACATCGACCTGAACGCCGAAATCGACGGCGAATCCGTCGATTCCCAGGAGGGCGTGAGCTACGAGCTCGGCTCCGGCACCATGCTCGACGGTCTGGACGAGGCTCTCGAAGGCCTGTCCGCCGGCGAGGAGACCACCTTCGAAGGCACCCTCGAAGCAGGCGAGCACGAAGGCGAAAAGGCTCAGATCAAGGTCAAGGTCAACTCCGTCAAGACCGAGGAGCTCCCGGAACTCGACGACGACTTCGCATCCGAAGCCTCCGAGTTCGACACCCTTGACGAGCTGAAGGAAGACCTCAAGAAGGCCGCCTCCCAGGATGCCGAAGGCCGTCAGGCCACCGCCGCCCGCGATGCCTTCATCGCCAAGCTCGAAGAGGGCCTGGAGATTCCGGTGCCGAAGGGCGTCAAGGCCGAAATGGTCGAGCAGCAGCTCAAGAACGTGACCGCCGACCCGGACAAGGCCACCAAGGAGCAGAAGGCCGAAGCCGAAGAGACCGTCGAGAAGGAACTGCGTGACCAGATGGTGCTCGACGTGCTCGCTGAGAAGATGGACGTCAAGGTCTCCCAGGCCGACGTGTTCAACTTCCTCGCCTCCATCGCCCAGCAGTACGGTATGGATCCGAACGCTTTCATCCAGGCCATCATGCGTAATGGCCAGCTCGGCTCCGCCGTGCAGGAAGTCGGCCGTTCCAAGGGCCTGCTTGCCGGCATGCGCGCCGTGACCTTCAAGTCCGACGGTGAAACCCTCGACCTGAGCGCCTTCCTCGGCGAAGCAGCTGAGGACGAAGAGGCCGAAAGCGTCGAGGCCGCTTCCGCTGCTGCCGCCGTGGCCGACGAACTCGCCGCCGACAAGGATGCCGAGTGAGTCTGATTCACTGAATCAAGCATTGTGAAAGGCTGGAATCCGAATGGGTTCCAGCCTTTTTCCTATACTTACGTACGTGAATTCCAAAGGATATGCGGTCGTTGACTTCGAAACCACCGGACTGAATCCGGCACGCGGCGATAGGGCCATAGAAATAGGCCTGGTGCACGTGGCACCGGACGGCACGCTTGAAGACGAGCATGAGACGCTGATTCGCGTGCACCGTGACATTGGCGCGCAGTGGATTCACCACATCAGCGCCGTCGAACTCATTCATGCGCCGGAATTCGAAGGCATCGCGCGCGAACTACGTGACCTGCTTGCGGGGCGTGTATTCGTGGCACATAATGTGGCGTTCGACTCGAAATTCCTATTGTCGGAATATCGGCGGTTGGGTGCCGATATTCCTGTGAACTCGCATACCATGCTGTGCACCATGAAACTGTCGCGATCCTTGATCGGTGTCGGCAGTCTTGCCGATTGTTGCCGTGAATTCGGCATCGACAACGAGGACGCGCACAGTGCCTTGAGTGACGCGCACGCCACGGCGTTGCTGCTTGGCAGACTTATGGACGCCGATCCGGAATGGAGTGGCTGGCGACGCCGACTGGATGCCGCCGAAGAGGCAGGGGAGCACTGGCCGGAACTCACGTCCTTCGAACGACGGGAATGGCTGCCCCGCCGCAGTCACGTCGAAAACAATCTGCAATGCATGATCGGCGGCGCATCGGCAATCGGTGCCGACGATGCGACCGGTTTCAATCCACCGTTGCCGAAGGATTTTCGTCTGCACGTGGGCGACAAAATCGTGCTCACCGGATCGATGCGTCAGCGGCGATCCGACTGGGAGGCCGAGCTGGAGAGCATGGGGCTTGAAGTCAGGCCATCCGTCACCAAACAGGTGAGGCTCGTGGTCGCCGCCGACCCCTATTCCGAATCGACCAAAGCGCGCAAGGCCCGCGATTACGGCATTCCGATCGTGGCGGAACATTGGCTGGAGCAGGCCATGGTGAACGGCATCGACTACTGATGACGCGCCGTCACGCTTTTTCCGGCATCCGGCTGACCCGCCTCTGAGCAAGGCCTTAATTCAGCGTGCTACAGCAGGAATTTGATTTCGGCGAAGAACTCGCGGACCATGTTGTTGACGAGCATGTCCGGCGGAGAACCGGCGGCAATGCCTTGCGCATCATCAAGACCGTTCTTCCGTGCAATCTGCAGTGCCCGGAATACGTGGAAGTCGTTGGTGATGATGCCCACTGAAGCGTTTTCGTCGGCAATCAGCTTTTTGCTGTTGATGATGTTCTCTTCGGTGGTCTTCGACTTGGATTCCTCCACGATACGGGATTCGGCAATGCCGTTCGTCTTGAGATAGTCGGCCATGCCCTGGGCTTCCGGGAACGGCTCGTTCGATCCCTGCCCGCCGGAAACAATGCAGATGGTCTTCGGATTGTCGTTCAGATATTCGATTGCCTTGTCAAGTCGGAATTTCAGTACGCGGCTCGGCCTGGCCCTATGCACTTGCGCACCGAGTACGATCACATAATCCAGACCGGGTTTGCCCTGCGCACCCATTTTGCTGACTATGCAGCCTTCGACCGTTCCGAACTCCACCACCGCGATGCAGATGAGTGCCACGAGAATGTCACGGATCAGACGGGGCATCGCGTCCCACCAGTGGAACAGGAAACCGCCCCCGAGCGCTTCGAACAACACCGCGAACACGACCCAGACCATCCAGAAGTTGGTGCCGGAATGCGTTTTGAATACAGCCCATGCATAGCAGACGCATGCGAAAGCCAACACCATGCACACACCAAACACCACTTGTCTTGCAACCGTTCCCATAATGCCTCTCTCGCGGTATCTCTGGCGGACTTGACTTCAGCATACTCATCCGGACCCGTACGAAGACCTGATGATTCGCGGGCCATACGAACCATTCGCAAATGCCTTCCGGGAGAGGCTTGGCTTCACGGTTCGCGAGGATTTGGTGTACCGGAACAAGGCCTTGACGCGAATGGAACGAATCGATACGTGATTTCGTGCCTGCAGATCGCTCTCAGACGGGCTGAACGCCACGTGGATGCGGATGGGACGCCGAAGACGTTCTTCCTTTACGAAGGCGGGCTCTTATGAAACGTTCAGATTCGCGGCTTAGGCTACAAGACGTTGGCGGACGATGATGTCCGTATGAACAATTCAAGGATTGCGAGGTTGCAATGGTCAGGGATATACGAACAATCGCCAATATCGGATCGGGAACCATGGGCCATGCCACGGCATTGCAGTTCGCCGTGGCCGGCTATCCGGTGAAACTGGTCGACTGCTCGCAGGAGTTGCTTGATGCCGGTATGGCAAGGATTCGTTCCGATGCCGAGGAGTTCGCGCAGGCCGGTCTGCTGGCTCAGGGGGAGGGCGTCGAGGATGTGCTGTCGCGCATCACCACCTATACCGATTACGAGCATGGCGCGGCAGGCGCGGATTTCATCATCGAATCAATCGTCGAAAAACTTGACGTCAAGCAGAAGGTCTGGAGCGAGATTGAGCAATATGCTCCGGAAGACGCCATTTCCGCAACGAACACCTCCGGACTGAGCCCGACGGCCATTCAATCCGTATTGAAGCACCCGGAACGACTCGTGGTCGCGCATTTCTGGAATCCGGCGCAGCTCATGCCACTGGTCGAGGTGGTACCGGGTGAGAGCACTGCCGAAGAGGTGGAGGAAGCCACATTCGAGCTCATGCGCAAGATCGGCAAGAAGCCCGCGAAAATCAGGAAGGAATCATTGGGATTCGTGGGCAATCGCCTGCAACTCGCCGTACTGCGCGAAGCGTTCAACATCATGAACGAAGGCATCGCCGACGCGGAAACCATCGATACCGTGGTGAAATACAGTCTCGGCCGCCGCTGGAATCTGGTCGGACCGGTCGCCAGCGCCGACCTGGGCGGATTGGATACGTTCTACAACGTCAGCACCTATCTGCTCAAAGACATGGACAACGGCACCGAGCCGAGCCCGTTGCTGGAAGCCAAGGTGCAGGCTGGCGATCTGGGGGCCAAAACCGGTCGGGGCTTCTACGAGTGGACCGGCGAGACCGGGCAGACGGTCATTCGCCAACGTGACGAGAACCTGATTCGCCAGCTTGTCGAAGACGCCCGCGAAGAGGCATAGGAGTCCGGTAATCAGAAACGTATGGTGCCCTCGGATGAGTTCGAGGGCACCATACCGATTTACTTTCCTGAAAGCCACTCTTCCCTCGTCATCAGGCTCACATTGCCTGTCCTTTTTTCGTGCATCAGCGGAACATCCACATCCTGCGTTTTCCACTGGTACTTGAATCCGCATTTTTCCTGGACGCGCTTGGATTTGATGTTGCCTTCGTAGTAGCCGATCCACACTTTGCGCATGCCGCAGTCCTCGAAGGCATGGCGGAGCATTTCCTTCACGGCTTCCGGCATGATGCCCCGTCCCCAGAAGGGTTTCCCAAGCCAGTAGCCCATCTCGCATTCATCATCCCGGTCGGTCATATCGGTATGGCCATTCAGCTTCAGCTCGATTGCGCCGATGGCTTTGCCGTCTTCTTTCAGACAGACGGCATAAGCCTCTTTGCCGTTAAGAACATTCCTGATCACGTCCCGGCTCTCGTCTAGACACTGATGTGCGGGCCATCCGGCGATCGGTCCCACATCGGGATCGCTAGCGTATGTATATAAGTCCTCCGCATCGTTTTCTTCCCATCGGCGCAGAATGAGTCTGTCAGTTTCAAGTGTCATGTTTCGCTCTCATTTCTTCTTTTCGTGGCAGGAAGCTCCTCGTACGTTGCTTCCGGCAAAATTCCCCCAGGAACCCCTTATTTATCCTACTGCATCCAGCGTAGCCGGCCATCTGAAGTCATGCTACAGGTGAGGGCGGCCGCTGACCGATCGACTGTCGTTCATACACGAATCTGAATCAGGGAAGTCCTGGAACATATCAGGATTTCAAGACTTCCTTGCGTGTTGAACGGTGCAAAGATCAGCTTCAAAGATAATATTAGGGGGTATAAGATATTCGCACGCGTGCAGTTCATACATTTCATGTGATATCGAATAGAAGCAGTGTAAATGCAAAAAAGTATTTCGGGAGTTAAGTGATGTGGCAGAAGAAAATGGAATTGCCAACATGACTTTAGGTAAAAATAATGCCGAAATGAGTGCGGTCAGAAGAATAATTTAGGCGAGATGTGACCTGTGAGAAGAGAAATGCAATGCAATTGGTCTGAAACGCATCCTGTTGCGCATGCGTTGGTTGTAGCGGCTGCTGCCATGGCATTGGCGGGAATAGTTGAAACGTTCATTGAAGCTATCACTGGTGGAGTCGCGGCCATGGTTGTTTATGGCTCAGTGGATCGCGCATATATGGGAGATATGGGACTAATTTCCACAGTGATTACGATGGTGTCCCACATAGTCGTTCTGTTGTTGTATTGGCTCATATTCAGAAAAGATTTGCGGGGTTTCTTCAATGCAAGAAGATTTGGCGAGTTTGTTCTTCTCGGGTGGAGTGTGCTGGCAATAGGTGCATTCAATTTGATTTCAGAGATACTGGAACATAAAAGCTATGGAAATCCCGGCGTGGCACTACTGATGGGAATGCAGCCCGGAATCTGCGAAGAGATCATGCTCCGAGTCATTCCGATTTCCCTTGTCATGAGAAGCAAGGAACGCGAACGATTGGTTATACCGGTTGTTGTATTTACCAGTCTTCTTTTTGGACTGTGGCATGGTTTTAATATTTTATCCGGAGCGAATCCCGTCACCACATTGTTCCAAGTCATTTATGCGACGGGTGTAGGCTTCTTGTTCGCCGCTATCTACCTGAGAACAGGCGATATCTGGATCACCATGTTCCTGCATACAATCACAGACACCATCTATTTCCTTGGTTCGGAAGCGCAGAGTGGAGACGCCATTCTGTCGCAAAGCACCAGTTTTTCTGACGCTGTTATTCTGCTGGCATACGCGGTTTTGTATTTCGCCAATGCCTTCTATGTGTTCAGAAAGAGTAAAAGAATAGAGATTTCAGATACATGGTCGAGAATATGGAAAGTGAAGACGGAGAGCTAAAGAGAAAGTTATCTAGGTCTCACCCATACCAAACAGCGGAAGTCCAACAGGGATGTTGATAATCGTATGTCTCCGTGAGCGTACCGTAATGATGGTCTCGTCTTGGCGTTTGCCTCGGGCAACAGCGCAACGGGGTTCTCGTCAAAGGAGGTTGGACTTGGACGCCTTGGGCCAGTGACTGCTCTTGAATAGCAAAGACACAATGCTCAGACCGATCAGATGACGCTTGATTTCAATCAGCTTTCCGCGGAGGCTGAAAATAATGATGAGCGTAACGAGAGCGAAGATGTGGCTGTCGCCATTTCCGTAAGATGGTGAGTCTTGTTTTCTACTTGATTCCACTCGTATTCGTTGCATACGCGAAACAGCAGGTTTGGTTCCGCTCGTTGCGTAAATCAACCGCACGGCAACGCAAATCCGCCATAGGGCATGGGAGGAGTGCCTTACTGCTATTTCATTGGATTGAAAGCCATTTCCGTCTTCCGGACAGCGATCTCCCGATGGAGCAAGTGGCGCAGATGCCTCCTGAAGCTTCGGCTTTGGCGTTGCACGGCGATTGGAGTTATGGGAAGAACCCTCTTCCCAACATGGTTAGCTTGGCTGAGTCGCACGGTATTCGTGTTTTTGCCTGCCTTCCGTAGGCAAGGAAGTCGACGCGTTCAGCTTCGTGTTTGATGGGCAACCATATATTGCGGTTGATGCGCATAAAATCCCGGAACGTGTTCGTTTTGATATTTTCATTCGGCAGCTTTATGACGGTCGTTTCAGGCGGACGGGAAACGGCTGATGGAAACGTGACGAGCAAGCCCAAACTGGTCCTTCATGGCAATGGGAATTTCCAGACGGGAGAGTAGCCATTCGCCTGCCCCCTCCTAGAAGGGAATAAAAAAATGACAGTGCCGAACATA
>OGTD01000452.1_pt1 | contig 11841 bp, 10 predicted proteins | sample 1574421 | NCBI WGS metagenome assembly OGTD01 (sample SAMN03295820, study PRJEB24534) | human gut metagenome | isolation source: fecal sample 1 from infant 3 | host: Homo sapiens | place: USA: Pittsburgh, PA | collected 2014-07
TTGCGACAGACCATGCACCTCATCACGCTGATGAAAAGAATGCAAAAGACATCACCAAAGCACCGTCTGGTATGACAGGTCTAGAAACGTCACTTTCGCTTGGTTTGACTTATTTGGTGGAAGCAGGTCATTTGACACTCATGCAGTTGCTGGAAAAAATGACAATTAACCCAGCGCAACTCTATGATTTTGAAGCGGGCTATCTTGCTGAGAATGGTCCAGCCGATCTCACGATTTTTGATGCAAATGCCGAACGCATGATAACAGAAGATTTCGCCTCAAAAGCGGCTAATTCACCATTTATCGGTGAAAAATTAAAAGGTGTTGTTCACTATACGATCTGTGATGGGCAAATTGTCTATGGAAGCAAATCATCATAACAAGCATAAGGTTGGAAGTGTTTTTCAACCTTATTGTATTTTAAATTTCTTATAATTTTTAGAAAATTTTCTGTTTATTAGGATAAAAAATGATACAATAGAGAAGTTAAAATAGTCCCGAAAAGGTAGTCAAAGGTTAAATATTAACCATAGAGACTAGTGCTTTGTAACTTTTTAACGTAAGTCTGTTTACAGATTTTCAAGTAACTTCCTAGCAATAATAGAATTTTTAGGAGGGAATATTTCATTAAAAGGGGGACATGAATATGTCAGAACGTAAACTTTTCACGTCTGAATCTGTATCTGAAGGACATCCAGATAAGATTGCAGACCAAATTTCAGATGCTATTTTAGATGCTATCTTGGAGCAGGATCCAGAAGCTCATGTGGCTGCTGAGACAGCTGTCTATACAGGCTCTGTCCATGTTTTTGGGGAAATATCCACAAATGCTTATGTGGATATTAACCGCATAGTTCGCGATACAATTGCAGAGATTGGTTATACAAAAGCTGAATATGGTTTTTCAGCAGAAACGGTGGGGGTGCATCCGTCGCTTGTTGAGCAATCACCAGATATTGCTCAAGGGGTAAATGAAGCCCTTGAAATTCGTGGAAATGCTGAACAAGATCCGCTTGATTTGATTGGTGCCGGTGATCAGGGGCTGATGTTTGGTTTTGCTGTAGATGAAACACCTGAACTAATGCCGTTGCCTATTTCTCTCAGTCACAAATTAGTCCGTCGTTTAGCAGAGCTTCGCAAATCTGGAGAAATTTCCTATCTTCGTCCGGATGCAAAATCTCAAGTAACGGTTGAATACGATGCAAACGACAAACCTATACGTGTGGATACTGTTGTTATTTCCACTCAACATGACCCAGAAGTAAGCAATGAGCAGATTCATCAAGATGTGATTGAAAAGGTGATTAAAGAAGTGGTTCCAGCAGAGTATTTAGATGAAAAAAGTAAGTTTTTCATCAATCCAACTGGTCGCTTTGTTATTGGCGGACCTCAAGGAGATTCTGGTTTAACTGGACGTAAAATTATCGTTGATACATATGGCGGTTATGCACGCCACGGAGGTGGGGCTTTCTCTGGAAAAGACGCCACAAAAGTCGATCGTTCCGCTTCTTATGCAGCGCGTTATATTGCCAAGAATATTGTTGCAGCAGGATTAGCTAAGAAAACAGAAGTTCAGCTAGCCTATGCTATCGGAGTCGCACATCCAGTATCAGTCCGCATTGATACTTTTGGCACAGGTACAGTTTCAGAAAGCAAGATTCAAGAAGCAGTTCGACAAATCTTTGATCTTCGTCCAGCGGGTATTATTCAAATGCTTGATTTGAAACGACCAATTTACCGTCAGACTGCTGCCTATGGGCACATGGGACGTACAGATATTGACCTGCCGTGGGAAAAACTTGATAAAGTAGATGCTTTGAAAGCAGTTGTTGCAAAATAAAGAAGAAGTTAGGATACAAGTCTCTTGTTTATAAATTTTTTATGAGGCATTTTACAATCAGCCGCAGTTGCAATCTGACTTAAAACGTATTTATTTGTGCCGATTATATTAGTGTTATCTGCAAACTCCAGCAGTTCCCTAGATTGTCGGATCTAGTTATCATTTTGAGGAGCGGGACAAAATTGATTTTTGTCCCGCTCTTTTTAGAATACCACCAAAATAAAAGAGTTTTGTAATCGGTTATATAACAAGAATAACAAGTTAAAAGAGATTTCTTTAAAAGGATAGGATTTTCACAGAAACTGTGTTATAATAAAGTGCAGTATATTTGATTATAAATTCCTTGAAAGAGCTAAAAATGAAAAAAATTGTAATTAATGGTGGTCGCCCCTTAAAAGGAGAGGTGACTATTAGTGGTGCTAAAAATAGCGTAGTCGCTTTAATTCCGGCGACAATTTTATCCGATGAAATCGTGACATTGGACTGTGTGCCAGATATTTCCGATGTTGTGAGTTTGATTGACATCATGGAAGCTATGGGAGCAAGCGTTGAGCGTCAAGACGATACGCTGAAAATTGATCCTCGTGGGATAAAAAATATGCCTATGCCTTATGGTAAAATCAATAGCTTGCGTGCTTCTTATTACTTTTATGGTAGTTTGCTTGGACGCTATGGCGAAGCAACAGTTGGCTTGCCTGGTGGCTGTGATTTGGGGCCTCGACCGATTGATTTGCATATCAAAGCTTTTGAAGCTATGGGGGCTACTATGACCTATGAGGGAAATTCCATGAACCTTTCGACAGGTGGCGAGCGGCTTCATAGAGCTAGTATTTACATGGATACAGTAAGTGTCGGAGCGACTATTAATACCATGCTTGCAGCGGTAAGGGCAAAAGGGCGTACTGTTATTGAAAATGCGGCTCGTGAGCCTGAAATCATTGATGTAGCAACACTTTTGAATAATATGGGAGCACACATTCGAGGAGCTGGTACGGATATTATTGTCATTGAAGGTGTTGACAAACTTCATGGTACTCGTCATCAAGTCATTTCAGATCGAATTGAAGCAGGAACTTATATCTCAATGGCTGCTGCAATTGGTGAAGGTGTGCAAATCAACAATGTCCTTTATGAACACTTAGAAGGCTTTATTGCGAAATTAGAAGAAATGGGAGTTCGCATGACCGTTTCTGAAGATAGTGTGTATGTCGAAAAGCAGCATAATTTGAAAGCAATCAATATTAAGACGGCTCCTTATCCAGGCTTTGCTACAGACCTGCAACAGCCTATTACGCCACTTTTGTTAACTGCTAAAGGACGTGGCTTAATTATTGATACGATTTATGAAAAGCGAGTAAATCATGTCCCTGAGTTAGCAAAAATGGCAGGAAAGATTTCAACGAGTACCAATCATATTGTTTATGAAGGGCCTAATCAATTGCAAGGTGCAGCGGTTAAAGCAACTGATTTGCGAGCAGGAGCAGCTCTTGTAATCGCAGGATTGCTAGCTCACGGAAAAACTGAGATTACAAATGTAGAATTTATTTTGCGTGGCTATTCAAATATTATTGAAAAGTTGACGAGTTTAGGGGCAGATATTCAGCTGGTTGAAGAATAACTTTGAATAGTGTTGGCATGATGAAGTGGGATAGCTCAGTTGGTACGCCAGCTGAGCTTTATCTTCGAGGTAAGGTATGAATTTGTGGACAAAATTGGCAGAATTTGCCTTTATAGAAACAGAACATTTAGTATTGCGCCCCTTTTCCTTTATGGATAGTGAAGATTTTTATAAAATTGCCTCCAATCCTGAAAATCTACATTTCATTTTTCCTGCACAGGCTAATTTGCAAGAAAGTCAACATGTATTGGCTAATTATTTCATGAAATATCCTCTTGGAATTTGGGCGATTTGTGATAAATCTTCTAAGCAAATGATTGGTTCTATCAAATTTGAAAAGATAGACGAAATCAAGGGTGAAGCAGAGCTTGGTTATTTTCTTCGGCATGATTATTGGGGACATGGTCTGATGACTGAGTGCGTCAAAAATATTGTTTATTTGGCATTTACACAGTTTGATTTGAAGCGACTTTATATTGTAACTCATCTGGAAAACAAAGCTAGCCAAAGGGTTGCCGAGAAGACAGGCTTTTCTTGTAGGCGGCAGTTCAAGGGGAGCGACCGTTATACACGTAAAATGCGGGATTATTTAGAGTTTTGCTATGAAAAAGGAGACTTTCATGAGTAAACATCAAGAAATTATCGCTTATTTGGAAGAATTACCAGTAGGAAAGCGTGTTAGTGTACGCAGTATTTCCAATTATTTAGGAGTAAGCGAGGGGACTGCTTATCGTGCGATTAAAGAAGCCGAAAATCGTGGATTGGTAGAAACACGTCCTCGTAGCGGCACGATTCGCGTGAAATCTCCCAAAGTAGAGCTGGAGCACTTAACATTTAAAGAAATTGCTGAAATTACGAGATCAGAAGTATTAGCTGGTCAAGACGGACTCGAAAAGGAATTCAGTAAATTCTCAATCGGAGCAATGACCGAAAAGAATCTCTTACGCTACTTAACAGAAGGAGGTCTCTTGATTATTGGAGACCGCACCCGTATTCAGTTATTGGCTTTGAAGCATGAAAATGCTGTTTTAGTGACAGGTGGTTTGGATGTGAATCATGATGTCTTAAAATTGGCGAACCGCTTAAGCATTCCTGTTCTAAGATCCCAACATGATACCTTTACAGTTGCAACGATTATCAATCGTGCTCTGTCCAACATGCAGATCAAAACAGATATTTTAACCGTGGAACAGGTTTATCGTGGTAGTCATGAGTATGGTTTCTTAAAAGATACAGATACCGTTCGTGATTTTATGGATTTGGTTCGGAAAAACCGTAGCAGTCGTTTTCCTGTTGTTAATCAGCATAATATGGTCGTTGGCGTGGTGACTATGCGTGATACTGGTGACAAGTCTCCTCACACTATTTTGGACAAAGTTATGACAAAAAATATCTATGCCGTTACTTTAAACACCAGCATTGCCAATGTTAGCCAGCGCATGATTACAGAAGACTTTGAAATGGTGCCAGTCATTCGGAGCAATCAAACTCTTCTTGGAGTCATTACGCGTCGCGATGTCATGGAAAAAATGAGTCGGGAACAAATCTCCAGCCTACCGACTTTTAGTGACCAAGTCTCTCAAAAACTTCGTCATATCAACAATGAATTTTCTTTTGTTGTGGAACCTTTTATGTTAGAAAGTAACGGTGTTTTATCTAACGGGATTCTAACAGAGATTTTAACGACAGCAACACATCAATACATGACATCTGGCAAGAAAAATATTATTATTGAGCAGATGATGATTTATTTCTTGCAAGCTGTTCAGATTGATGAAACTTTGACGCTGCGATCAAGAATTGTCCGACAAACACGGCATTCTGCTATTTTGGATTACGATATTTACCTAAAACTTCAACTGGTTGCAAAAGCAACAATTACAGTAAAAATAAATTAATACTTCAGATATTAAGGAGAAAGAATGATAACTTTAAAATCACAACGTGAAATTGATTTAATGGAAAAAAGCGGTGCATTTCTCGCCAGTATTCATATCGGTTTAAGGGATTTGATTAAGCCAGGTATTGACATGTGGGAAATTGAAGAATACGTCCGCAGACGTTGTCAGGAAGATAATGCTCTTCCGCTTCAAATTGGTGTAGAAGGGAGCATCATGGACTACCCTTATGCCACTTGCTGCTCATTGAATGACGAAGTGGCACATGCTTTTCCACGCCACCAAAAATTAGTTGAAGGTGACTTAATCAAAGTAGATATGGTCGTTGGCTTAATTGATAAAGCTGAGTTAGATGTTTCTAAACTCGATTTCAACAACGTAGAACAAATGAAACACTATACAGAAAATTTCCGTGGAGGTGTTGCAGATTCTTGCTGGGCTTATGCAGTTGGTCAAGCTAGTGAAGAAGTGCACCAACTGATGGACGTGACAAAAGAATGCCTTTATCGTGGAATTGAGGCTGCTCAAGTTGGCAATCGAATTGGTGACATTGGTGCAGCGATTCAAGAGTATGCGGAAAGTCATGGCTATGGTGTTGTTCGTGACTTGGTAGGACACGGTGTTGGACCAACTATGCACGAAGAGCCAATGGTGCCTCATTACGGACGCGCTGGACGCGGATTGCGTCTTCGTGAAGGCATGGTTTTGACAATTGAGCCGATGATTTCAACAGGTACTTGGGAGATTGACACAGATTTTGAGACGGGTTGGGCTCACAAAACGCTGGACGGTGGACTTTCTTGTCAATACGAACATCAATTTGTGATTACCAAAGATGGTCCTGTTATCTTAACCAGCCAAGGAGAAGAAGGAACTTATTAAAAATAAGAATGGAAAGGGGCTTTTTGCTCTGTATTCTAGTAGGAGACGAGATGAAAAAGTTTGTTTCTAAGATTGGACAGAACCCGTTTTTACAATCCTTTTTTAAATTTTATCAAGCATCAGAGATTGATTTGACAAGCATTGCGGTGGCATATTATTTGCTGATTTCGATTTTTCCGTTGCTATTGATTGTTGTGAATATATTGCCTTATTTTCAAATTCCGATAGCAGAATTTTTGGAAGCAATGGAAGATGTTCTGCCTGAATCGCTGTATGAAGTCGTTGCAAAGGTTACCCGAAATTTGCTAACTCAGCCTTCTTCTGGCTTGTTGAGTTTTTCCATCCTTTCGGCTCTATGGGCATTTTCACAATCAATGTCATTTTTACAAAAAGCATTTAATAAAGCTTATGGTGTTGCAAAAGATAGAGGTCTGATATCACATAGATTATTTAGTTTAGTCATTAGCTTGGGGTTGCAATTTCTCTTTGCTTTGTCTCTTTTACTGACAATGTTTGGGAGAATGTCGCTTCGCTTGCTTCATAGCTTTTGGGAGTTTGACGATCAATTATATGCCAGTTTGCAAAGAATGACCCAGCCGACTATTTACACCTTGCTGTTTCTTTCTTTACTGATGCTTTATTACTTTTTACCCAATGTAAAAATCAGGAAAATCCGCTATGTTCTGCCAGGAACGATTTTTGTAGTTTTTACGATTGGGGTATTGTTAAATTTATTTTCCGTTTATTTGGACACTTATGTAAATCACTTAATGGATGTTCGATTTTTTAGTTCCATTTTTGTTGTCGTCGTCATGATTTGGTTTACCTTCATTGCCCAAATTATGATTATTGGGGCAATCTTAAATGCGAGTTACCAAGGATGTCACGAAAAAGAATTTGAAACGAGACACAAACAACTGACAACGAGACTTATAAAAAATAAAGAGAAGTTCAAATGAAACTTCTTTTTTTGTGGTTATTTTATTGCATTTGCAATAAAATGTGATATAATATTGCTTAAGGAGGCAATATGACGATTTTGCGAGAGATTGGTATCATCGCCCGAGCGTTGGATTCAATGGCGAATATTGAATTTCGCCATGTTGATTTGGCCAAAGGGCAGTATCTTTATTTGGTTCGTATCGTAGAAAATCCCGGTATTATTCAAGAAGAACTTTCGGATTTGCTGAAAGTTGATCGGTCAACCGTTGCTCGCTCTGTCAAAAAATTAGAGAGTAAAGGTTTGATTGAAAGAAGAAGTGCAGCTGGAAATTTAAAAAATAAAGAGCTTTTTGCGACGGATACAGGAAAAAAACTTTACCCGTTTATCTTAGCAGAGCACACTTATTCTGAGCAGCAGGCTTTGACAGGATTTTCAAAAGAAGACGCCCAAATGCTAGAAGATATGTTAGCAAAGGTGCGACAGAATATTACTGATGATTGGGAATTGGTTAAAAAAGGACAAAAAAGAAATTATTGAGAGGTGTAAAATGAAAGTCACAGTTGAAAATGAATTTTGGGAATTATTCCCTCAAGCGCAAATTAGCATTATGGTCGCTAAAGGACTGGATAATAGCGTTGACGAAAGCAAAGACCCTTATTTTAAATCTTTGTTAGATAAGGGAAGCAAACGAGCAGAAGATTTCATCGTAGATGAAACTTTTACGCAAAATGACGTGATTCAAGAATGGCGTGGTGCTTTTAGTAAGTTTAAAACTAAAAAAGGTGCGCGTTCTTCCATTGAAGCTCTTTTAAAAAGGGTAAGTCAAGGTCGTGAGTTCAATCCAATCAATCCATTGGTGGATATTATAATAGTGTATCACTTTCCTATGCCGTTCCTTGTGGTGGTGAAGATATTGCCTAAGATTCAAGGAGGGTTGCATCTTGGAAAAGCGCAAGGAGGCGAAGCTTTCTTTCCACTTGGTGCAGAGACGGATGCACCAGCTCTTCCAGAAGAGATTATCTATTATGATAATGAAGGAGCGGTTTGTCGCTGCTTTAACTGGCGGGAAGCGCAACGGACAATGCTGACTGAAGGCACAACGGACGCAGTACTAGTCATCGAGGCTATCAATGAAGACCAAGCCAAACGCGCGCAAGCAGCTATGCAGGAATTGCAACATTTGGTAGAAGATTATTTTGGAGTCAAAGGAGAAATTACTCATCTGACAATTGACAATCCAAGTGTAGAAATTTAAGAAAAAAGAGCCTTAAGGCTCCTTTGGATTTAAGACAAACCACCATTGAGGTAGGTTTGTCTTTTTAATTAGTTGATTTATTTTTAAATACAAAGATTTTGCTAAAAACATAATTAAGCACAATAATAACGATTTGAGCAAACAATGTTTCAATAGTGTTGACCGTTTTAATGTCATTGTGGACAAATTGACCGATAATGTTAGGAAATGTTGTGACAAAAATGAATGTGAGTCCCATGTCCAGCAGAAAAGTAGAAAGTCGCGCAAGAGCAAATTTGACAAAACGAGCGCCCCAGCCCCTTCTTTCTTGCTTAAAAACAATCGTGTCATTTGTCGCAAAAGCAAAAAGGATTCCAGCGATATTGCCTATCGCTGTAGAAAGTAATTCATTACTCATGAAAGCATAACAAAGCATACGTGTAAGAACTGCAACAGCAGTTGTAGCAACACCAAAAAACAAATAGGATAAGATTTCGTTATCGAAAAAGCGTTTTATATAATTTTTCATAGATTTAGTCTATCATATTTGAAAAAAATATGCTATACTTGAAAAGCTGTATTCGTTTTGTCAATGCAGCCCTTGGTGCTTAGTTCCCTTTCGCCAAGCATATTACACGCGGTTTGACCGCTAAAGGAGAAAACATGGAAAAAATTACGGTTCGTGATATGGCTCAGATTGCTCTTGTTGCTGCGATTTATGTCGCACTAACAATGACACCGCCCTTGAATGCTATTAGCTATGGTGCCTACCAATTTCGGATTTCTGAAATGATGAACTTTATGGCTTTTTATAAACCTAAGTACATCATCGGAGTCACCCTGGGTTGTATGATTGCAAATTTATTTAGCTTTGGAATCATCGATGTCTTTGTCGGTGGTGGCTCAACTTTGGTCTTTTTGAGCTTAGGTGTGTATTTCTTTAGAAAATACATGAATGAATACTTGTTTAATGGACTGATCAATAAAGCTTTCTTTTATTTTGCGATTTTCTTTTCACTTTCTATGGTGACCATTGCAGCTGAATTGTATCTTGTCGCTAAAGCACCGTTTTTCTTGACTTGGTTTACGACAGCGGTAGGAGAGTTTGCTTCACTCATTATTGGTGGAATCTTAATGGATAAGCTGAATAAACGGATTGATTTAGGAAGATAACATATCAACAAAACATGCCAAGGGATTTCTCAGCATGTTTTTTATATTTCATGAATGACAGAAATGAGTCATTTCCAATGAGCAAGAAGCATAATCAATAGTAAAATCTATTGCAAGTTTTATGTTATTTGGCACCAAGTAATTGTTCTTTACAGTGAACGAGTTCAGTTATAAGGGCACAATATGGCGTGTCTACACCATATTGTTGTCCCTTTCGTGCAATAGCTCCGTTGATATAATCAATTTCTGTCAAACGATTGTGCTCGTTCAAATCTTGATACATGGAAGGATAATGCAAGCCAATTGTATCGCGATTATAGCAGTTCTTTTCAATATAGTCCACGGTTTCTGTGACATTCAAGTCTACATTTTCGTGTTTTGCAACTGCTGCAAACTCACTCACAATCTTTTCAACGATAGCATGTGCAGGAGTAGTGTCTCCAAAGTCTGCCATATTAGCAAGCAAAAGGGTACACAAACTATTCATCGTTCCGTTGACACAGGCTTTTTTATAAATGGCATATAAGATATTTTCTGTATATTGCGCATTTAATCCAGCAGAATTCAAGGTTTCAATGACTTTATAAGCTACTTGTTCAGCTTTTGGATCTGCGACTAAATTCTTCAAAGCGATTGAGCCGTTTCCGAATAATTTTGCACGCCCAGGTTTTTCCATACCAGCAGTCCACATGGTGTTTCCAATCATAATTTGATTTCTTGGGACATATTTTTCAATGACTTCTTCGTGACCAATCCCATTTAATAGGCAGAGAACAGCTGTATCATCATGTATCAAAGGTTGAATATCTGCTAACATCGCTTCTAGCTGCATAGCTTTCGTAAATAGAATAATTAAGTCATTAGATAAACTTGGATCTACTTGACTTTGCAAATAGATGGGCAACTTGGCAACAACTTCTTCGCCGTTTAAGTTCGCTTGTAAACCATCTTTTTGAATAGCTGTGACATGTTCTTCCCAGCCATCTACTAAAGTCACTTTATGTCCTGCTCGATGCAACATCAGAGCAAAGCGGCTACCCATGGCACCGACACCTGCAATTGTAATATTCATACTAACAATTCTCCTAGCTTTTTTATTTATAGTATATTTTACTTCTTTTATGTATTTTAATCAATTAAATTTTTGAAATTTATCATATTTGATGTGATGAAGATTATTTTTCTGCTATTTTACATTTTTGTCTAATTTTTTGTAAAGAATATAGGTAAGAATGCTGTAGAAACGCATGAATTATGATAAAATAGAAATATGAAAGACAGAATGTTAGAACTGGTGAAGCTGCTCAATCAGTATGCTCATGAATATTATACCACCGATAATCCAAGCGTATCGGATAGTGAATATGATAAGTTGTATCATGAATTATTAGATTTAGAAAAGCAGTATCCAGAGTTCGTTCAGCCTGATAGCCCAACTCATCGTGTGGGAGGTAAGGTTTTAGAAGGTTTTGAAAAATACCAACACCAGTATCCGCTCTATAGTTTGCAGGATGCTTTTTCACGTGAAGAGTTAGATGCATTTGATACAAGGATTCGGAAAGATTTTCCAGATGTTAGCTATCTATGTGAACTAAAAATTGACGGCCTCTCTATTTCTCTCATGTATGAAAGGGGGATTTTAGTTGCAGGAGCGACTCGCGGAGACGGTTCTGTCGGGGAAAATATCACAGAAAATTTGAAAAGAGTGAAAGATATTCCTTTAAAGTTGCCAAGTGAAGTTGATATGACTGTTCGTGGTGAATGTTATATGCCACGCAGCTCTTTTGATGCGGTGAATCAGCTACGTCAGGAAAACGGAGAACCAGAATTTGCTAATCCGAGAAATGCTGCAGCAGGAACGTTACGCCAGTTAGATACTGCAATTGTAGCCAAACGTAATCTTGCAACCTTTCTCTATCAAGAAGCCAGTCCGACAAGTGCGACGAGCCAAGAAGCTGTTTTAAATCAGTTATCTAAAAATGGCTTCAGTGTGAATGAGCGGCATATTTTGGCACATTCGATGGATGAAGTGTGGCAGTTTATTGGACAAATCACTCAAGAACGCGACCAGTTACCGTATGATATTGACGGTGTTGTAATCAAGGTAAATGATTTGGTTATGCAGGAAGAACTCGGTTTTACTGTAAAAGCACCAAAATGGGCGATTGCTTACAAATTTCCAGCTGAAGAAAAAGAAGCGCAGCTTTTATCAGTTGACTGGACAGTTGGACGGACTGGAGTTATTACGCCAAC